>Ga0116227_10008144_pt1 | contig 19961 bp, 5 predicted proteins | sample S1TSphgellanicum_FD_89693 | JGI IMG/M metagenome (GOLD analysis project Ga0116227, IMG submission 89693) | Host-associated microbial communities from peat moss isolated from Minnesota, USA - S1T2_Fb - Sphagnum magellanicum MG | ecosystem: Host-associated > Plants > Peat moss > Unclassified... | reverse complement strand
TGGGTGTATTTGGGAACACCCTTTAGAAACCCATTGGGAAAAAATTTGGAACCCATTTGGTATTTAAAAGGAAAAAGTTGGAAAAAAAGGGGAAAAAAAAAAAAAAAAAAAAAAAAAAGCATCAATTCAATGGGTTGCCCTTACTTTTTCACTTTGTTGTTTTTCTCTTGTCTCTCAGGAGTGGCCATGCACAAGGGCCCAAATTCCAACCCAGGCCAGGAATAGGTGGTACCCACCCTAAAACCCTAAACCCTAAACCTAGGTGGTACCCACCCTAAACCTAGGTGGTACCCACCTTAAACCCTAAACCCTAAACCTAGGTGGTACCCACCACCATCCTCATGCAAGAGGGGGAGGGGGGGGGGTGGTATTAGGTAGTGTAGGCAAAAATGGGTGGCCAAGAGAGTCAAGAACGTAAGAACCCTAAACCCTAAAACCTAAACCTGAGAGCCAAATGAGACCAGACAGCAGGTTAAGAGGCTCAGTGTTTTTTTTCCCCTAAGGGGGTCAAGGGGGGAGTGGTGGGAAGGTTTGAATTTTAGGGTTTTTTGTTGAGTTTCCCAATGAGTTCCAACCAAGTTCCCATCAAGTTCTGAATGTGTTGTGCAATATGTTCCCAATACCATCACATTTTATCCCATAACTTTTGCCCAAAGTTGACCTCATAACATGTGTATATATATATATATATATATATGTCTATGGCCCCAAGGCTCTTCTCTAATTCTCTTTTGTGAGTGCAATCTTCTATTTGGGGGTGTGTGCAAATGTTTCAGAGTTTTATTTTTTTGGGTGATAATGGGCCCATCAAAGTAGCTCATTGCAAAAGTGAGTTTTGAACTTTGGGTATGTGCACCACAACAAATGCATGCCCATACTACCCTTTCCTTCCATTAGCCTAGGTCCAAAACCAAATAGTTACACACAATTTTAGGATCATGATTTATTTCGGAAGAAAAAAAACCTTTGGGCCCATCCCTCAAGTAATTAATAAGAAGGATATATATATATATATATATATATATACACATGTTCTCACCATGTTAGGCAGAGATATTAGCCCGGGCCTAAAATGGTGACAAACAGTTTTCAAACCCTAATTTTCATACAACCAATGAGAAGGCTTGACACACATTTTGGAGGGCCAATTTTTTTTTGTTTTTTGGGTTTTGGGGGGGGCAAAGGATTCTTTTGTTGTCGTCAATTGTATTCCCATTGAGTTCCCATCAAGTTCCCACCCCCTCCCAAAAAAAACCCAATGTGTTCCCAATGGCAACACACTTTTATGGGCCAATCAAAGTGGCTTCATCCCAAAACCCTAAAAAAAAAAACCCTTGGGTGCACATCCCCCTAGTATGGGTAGTGTTGTTGGGCTCTCTCATAATCTATTGAGAAGAAAATCTAACACATCATTAATGAGTTTTCTTTTCATATATCACTCAATTGTGAAATCATGGTGGCCTAGCTCCATTGCTCTTTTCCCTAATCCTTGTGTGGTTTAGGAGGGTTCTTTTGTCCTCTTTACCTTTTTGTGGGGGTAGTAGGGAGGGGTTCTTTTGCATCTTGTCCTTCTTACTCTTTCAGTTTTGTGGGTTAGGAGGGTCGTTATGTCCTTTTCTTGTTTTTGGTTAAGAAGGTATCCAGGCATTCCGTTCCATATTATTATATCATGTTTCTTTGACATTGTTCAATGTTGTTGTTGTTGTTTATTATATCATGTTACTTGATGTTGTTGTTCAATGTTGTTGTTTATTGTACCATGTTACTTGATGTTGTTGTTCAACAATGTTGTTTATTATATCATGTTTTCTTGATGTTGTTGTTCGATGTTGTTGTTGTTTATTATACCATGTTACTTGATGTTGTTGTTTAATGTCGTTGTTTATTATATCATGTTACTTGATGTTGTTGTTCAATGTTGTTGTTTATAGTATCATGTTGCATGTTGCTTGATGTTGTTGTTGTTGTTCATAATAGGTTGGAACTAACTTATTTTGTATATTTTTCATGTTGAATTAACGGTTTATGAGGCTTGTTTGTTTGTTTGTTTGTTTGGCCTTGCCCACGAAGGCAAGGAAGGATATTGTGTTTACATTCATTATAGAGTATACCTAGTAGCTTAAGGGATTTTGGCCCCTACTAGGTAATAATAAATAATAGGTCTATATATTTTTATATGAGGATTTTTGAAAGATGATATTTTGGCTTGTGTTGTAACTTGAGATTAGTTATTATAGAGTTATAATAATAATATCTTGAAGGATTTTGGTTTCTTTTAGAGGATTTTTTTTATTTTTTTTTGAAGGTTATATTTTTGCATGGTGAAATATTTGAGTTTCCATAATCCTTCTTTTTGCCTTAAGGTACTTACTTCTTAATGGAAATGGCAAGGCCACAGTCCGTGTGACACAACCCCTTTGTTTGTTGGTGTTGTGACTTTTCTGGCTACATGACAACACTCACTTTTCTAACTTCTGAGGCACCTACCTAACTAAAAGTGGCACTGACAAAATCATCTGGACATGTGTGCAAAAATCATTTAGCCAAATAATTGATATCTGTAGCCAGATGTTTAGCCAATTTTTTCAGGTTTGGAACAATTGGCAAAAATTAGGTTTTTTCAGCCTCTCAACAAACCAGCCCTTTTTCTTCTCAAATACCCTCCTCCCCCCCCCCCCCACAACACCAACCCTGCCCGCTTGCACTACTATATCCGTCAACCCCCACAAACCCCGCCTTTTTTTTTCCCAAAGCCCCCCCCCCCCCCCAAAAAAAAAAACCCCCATTTGTTGTGTGACTACTCTTCAGTGATGTGCAACAAGAGATGATGCAACAACAACCAGATGTCCACAACACAAGCCTGAACAAAAGTTTTAGGGCTCAAGATTTGTACTTAGTAGGGTTTAGGGTTTTACGGGGTTTGTAAAGGAAACCCAACATTCAGCTTCAGTTTTGCAAGTTGATGTCAGAACTAGTGTTGGGTGGTTCTCACTTCTCACCTTTCTTTCTCGGAGAATGGACCAGGCCCAGTTCTTACAAGAAGGAACTTAAGAGAACCCCAATTGTTCCCAAAAAGACAAAATTGTGATACCCATTTGGGATTTTAGACAACCTTGGGGGAAAAACAAAAACACCATCAAGTTTTCAGGTACCTGAACTTGAAGGGCTTCTTTGAATTCAAGATGTTTTGGAGGTATGCAAGTGTGTGTTAGCCACTAGACCACATGTTCTCTCTTGTGTGAGAAGCTTGTGAAAGCATTCTATTAACAAGTGATTAGGTACACTCATGGTCATATTTTACGATGAATTTAAAGTTAAGTTACTTCGCATCAGTGAATGTGAGTGAGGAGTTTTAAGCATGATTTATTTCACATTCAAAGTTGATGTTTAGCATACAATCCTTGAGATGGGTGAAACTACTTAAGGTAAGTTTACAACAAAAATCAATTGTTACACATGTTAACCATTTCTTAGTTTTTCACATTTAAAAATGATATGTCAATGAAATGTTGAAAATGTGTGATGTACCTATACAAAAATACTTTTCATATATTATAAAAATATTTGATTAAGTTTGAGAATGAATTCAATGAATATAAAATATTCAAAATCATTTTTTAAACAATGCGACCATTGCTTTCACTATTTTTTTAAAAAAAATACAAGGACTTGAAATGATTTTTTAAATGACATATTTATGAAAATATGTCATTTTACATAAGAATAAATTACATCATTTTATTGGGTCTTTTTTTTTACATGCAAGAAATGATTATAAAAGTATTCTTTTTACTAGTCTAATTCAAATTTTTATCACTTCATTTTGACTAGCCAACACACTACTTTTAAACAAAGCACTAAGGAGTTGGGTGTGGATCATTTTATTATGAACTTAACCATCTCCCCCTCCCGACAAAAAAGAAAACATTAAATATACTTTAACAAATTTTGTCTACATATCAATTTGACACATTGCATGAAGTCACACTATTTTATCACAAAATTTGATTATTGGTTTGACTATTTAAATTTTAAAAATCTTGTTTTGGTTTTGTGCCAACAAGTGTGTTGATAGTAGGTATCCCCACCCACTTTTGAAAGGTAGTGAGTCCAAAACACACAAAACAAACAATCAAAATCTTTTTTTTTGTTTTTATCTAATATAATAAGTAAAACCATGTTATTTTATGTGCAAGGCATGAAAAGGGCCAAAAAAACAAGCCTAAACCAAAACAAAAAAAAAGAAGAGTAAGGGGTATTTAACATCTCGCCTCCCCACATTTTATGTAATCATCACACAATATAATCATTATCATGTCGTTAATTGGTTTCTCACATTTTCCATGTCATGATACACATCGGTTAAATGTGAAATTTAACTTAATTTTATCACATCTTGAAGAATCCCTCCACCCATTAATGTTTTAATTGCAAAATTACTAACATACAATAATTATGAAATTAGTGGATAAGTAATTAATATAACTATCTAGAAATTAGTCCATCCAATTTCAGTGTTTTGGTTTTGATGATTGGGGAATGGATAATGAGTTAAATAAGTAAATGAATGGAACACATTACGAAAAGAAAGGATGAAATCGTAGGAAAATAAAATATCAAGGAAGTTTCTAGAAAGATCTATGAAGAATATGTTCAGAGGTTTCCAAAATAATCTTTGAGGAATAAGTTTAATCTTTTTTAAAATATGTAAAAATAGTAAAATTTAAATTTAAATTCTAGAAAAATAATTCATAGAAGTTTTTTTTTAAATGTAATTGGTGGAAGCTTTTAGAAAAATTGTTCAACATAAATTTTTAGAAGGTTTTTTACTAAAAACTTATAAAAGATTCAATTTATAAAAAAATTCAGAAGGTTAATGATTTTTTAATAGGTTCCATTAGATATTATAATAAGACGTCTAGAAGGCACCACATGTCACAAGCATGAGAACTATGAAAATGAAAGACGAACTTATGCCTCACTTTGTTTGTTGTGGGTTTTGTGTTTTCATTTTGTGTTTCATGTGTCACAATGTTGTTCAATCACATGCTTATTCCTTTCATGCATCAAGCACTTACTTTTTCGCATTTCGTACTCAAGTTGACATAAAAATCTTATGATCATCCTACAAAGGAAATTTTTCATTTTTTGACATGCCCAATGAGATTTTACATTCATATTTTTATGTCAACATGTACATTTAAGCTAAAATGAGCTATTGCCAACTCCTTTATGTAATGCTTATAAACAATGGGTTAGCCAATCAACCAATCAATTAGATGACATGGCAACAATAAAATGATTATTCAAAGGGAATATTTTTTAAACCATAATTTACAAGTCGACATAAGAATTCTATTTTAGAATGCTAGTAAAAGCGTTATATTATATTGTCATATAACGATAATTTTTAAAAATATTTCATAATATGTTCCTACATTTATGTGTTATTTCATCCATCACATTCATGTTCCTTCATATGTCACACTCTTTTGCTTCTTGTTTCTTTATTCCCTTAATCCTCACTTCATCCTATTCCTACTTTGCACTACACTCCATCAAGTACTTGATAATCCTTTACATTCATGTTCCTCGTGCTTTGCTTCTTCTAGTGATATTTCCCCCATTGTTTATTTTGTAATGTAAGCCATCAAGCATAAAGGTTTGGTACCTTAACTCAACAATGGTAAAATCTTCAAGTTTTTTTTTTCCCAATTTCAATTGTTTTTTTTTCTTTTTTTTATTTGCTTGTTTTCTTTGTTTGTTTCTATTGTTATGTAATATGTATGTTTTATTTGTTATGTTTGTTTTGTAAAATATATATATCTCAATGGCAACATTAACATGTTTTTTTATTGTATGCATGATATGTAGACCCTAAACCCATTACATTTGTAGACATGGTTTTTGCATTTTGAGCAAAATAATCATTAGTACTAATTATCTTCTAAAAATCAGCCTTGGACCCTAATACCAGGACCAGGTATATGTGTTACACTAATGTCAAATTATGGTGAAAATCGCATATATTTTATATTAAAATGGATGAAATCATAAAGTTGCATATATATATATATATATAGTGTCATGAACCATGATTTTATCAAATATTGCTTAATTCAACATGAATGGTTCACTACTGCTGTAAAAACAAAAAAACCATATTTTCTGTTAGTGTAAGAGGACCAATGTGGTTTTTATTTATTTTATTTTATTTTATTTTCCTAGTGTATATCGAGTAATTTTTTTATTTTTAATTTGTTCAATTTCACCAAATTTTCAACATCAATTTTTTTTTAATATTAAAAAAAAATTTGAAAGGGTTGGACTGATGGCAGCAAGCATGCTAGGTACCCACTGGGGGTTTAGGGTTTAGGGTTTTCTTTTGTGGGAGGAGGAGGAGGAGGAGGAGGAGGAGGGTGGATGAGATGATTTGATACCTAGACATCCAACTCTTTGTTATTACTATTTTGCTACCCTGACTGAGATGAGATGAGATGAGATGAGATGAACTTCTTTGGCAGCCATACTAGGTACCATGTTTAGCTGATACCCATGACTCAATCATCTAAATATGGATGAAAAACCCTGGCAAACTCCATTAAACAAAAGGTGGGGGAAAGAAAGAACAAGAGTCCATGGAAACCAACAAAAAAATTTGCAAAATTGTAACATTATTATTATAGTGGGTGAGGGGGCTATAGCAATGCTGAAGCACCAATCTCAAATTAGACAATAACCCAATGGTCACCCTAAAATGCTAATTTCAAAGAACCAGAAAGGGTACCCATTATTAAGTAAGTACTCCTAAAAATACAACAAAAATTCTCCAAATCCAACTCCTCACCACCTGCCCTATACTAATATATATATATATATATATATATATAGCTCATGTGGGTAATCTGAGCCCTAATTGGAAGAGAAATTAGCCCAGAAGAACTGAATATGGTAAGTCTAATTTTTTTTTAATTTATATAAACAATTTGTCAAAAACCCATCTGAAAGATTATTCAAATGGGTTATTCACAATTGATAAACAATAATAAATAAATAAATAAATAACCCTTCAAAATGATGGATCCATTATTCACCGTTGATAAACGATCATTGTTGTCATCATCATTCATCATATGACTACTACCAAATGGCACCCACGATAATAATACGAATACAATGCTATGATTTATATGACTGGAATGTTATTATGTGAATCTTGACACTAAACAGAACAGACAAAAGTAAGTTAATCAAGTCCGGAAATACATGTGAGAACACACTTCAAGCAAGGAATGTCAGGAAGAGAAGGTACAAAAATAGAGAAATCCGCAAAGTCACCGTGTCTTCACCCTGTCTTTGGGCCTCCTTTCAACCCCTACCCCCTCTTTTACTGGTATCTGTAAAGTAAGGAAATTTTATTAAATCTCAGTATGAAATGCTGAAAGTCAGTACGAAATGAAGCAGTGAAAATCTATGTAGCAGCAATGGAGGCGCTCAGGAAAAAAGAAAGACAGGGTGAAACTCAGGAAACCATCAAAATTGATTAGAGATATCTCTAATATTTGATACTGAATCAATCATGAACTTTTCTCACAAAGTGTTGATTTTGTATTTTGTGGGTTTGGCCTCATCCTCCCATGCCAGTGTACATGTCCAGTGTACAATTTGTACTTGTCTCTAGGCTCTCTACTCTCAACTCTCTTACCTTCTCTAGTTCTTTCTCTATTAGAGTTTTGAACAGCATGTATTCATTCGCACATGCAAGTTATGGTTTCTAACTTGTGTGTAGCTATCCATTGGTGTGTTGCCACACCTCCTAACAACAATTATGTAAGTAGGTAACTATCCTATGTAAGTAGGTAGGTGCATGTGGATGGTTAGTACATTGGTACATAGCTAACTACCGTGGTTAGCCCATGGGATAGACTTACAAGGAGATATGGTGATATGTATATTTTTTTGTACACCTTGACTTGGGTAAGTGTAAATTGTTAGGAGTAAGAAAACATGTAACACATATGCAATATTATTAATATTTTTAACATTTTTTATTTTTTTTGACATCAATAATCCATAACACTTACAAATTTAATAAGAATGAATCTTCGAATTAAAAAATTTTACATTTATAAAAATAATTTATGGAGCAATATTATAATTTCTTTCATTTCCTTAAACCTCACAATGAATCTCTTTCAAATATTTGAAACTGTCCTTGGGTACAAATATGAAATAATCATGTACTCTTGAAGATAACCATCCCATAGGAGATTAAAAAAAAACTCTTCTAAAGTTCAAGCTTCACAACAAATCATAAGCATTCATTAAATACTTTCACAAAACAATTCTTCTCTATTAACATGATCCTTAACTAGACCTTGCATGGTTGATAAGGTCATAAGTTTGTGGAAATGGTCATTAGGAGCCCAATGAAGTTCATGCTCAGGACTTAAAGATCGGTTGGTGATTATGAAAAACAAACTAATATGACCACCACATTGATATTAGGTGATGATTTGCTTTTGATTACACGTTATGAATTATTGTTGGTCAAATCAAGATGTACTCATGTATGCCTTATTAGATCTTAAATTCATTACCATCAATTTTAACACTTATATGAATCATTTTGTTGATGAACAAAAGAGTGAAAGAAAAATTGACACTTAAAACATCTAACACCGACTAATGTATCATTTGTGAAAGAAATTTCATATCACGGTATGCATTTTTAATGCTTATCAAATTCACATTTAACCAAGTCTGATTGTAATCCTGTTTTCACAAACCATTCATCTTGCATGGTGCAACTGATGGGTGGTGGTTCGATCTGGTCAAAGCTTCTCCAGAAATTATTGCACATGGATCGAATATCATAGAGATGGTAGTAGTAGTAGTAATGGGAATCATGTCATAACAAGTCAGGACAGACTCTTTTTGCCCCCAACAACCAACAACCAACAATAATCTGTTGGTCACCACTTGAGGACAAAAGCAAGATCTTCTGAAATCGAATATCATCCTCCTCCTCCGAGTATGTGACAGACAAGTCTTGTAACAACTGATCTGCTTGTAAGGACTTGCTGCTGCTGCTGCTGCTGTGTACCCAGCATGAGCTTCAACAAAAGCATGACTGAACAACAACCCCATGTGTCTTATTCTTCTTCTTCTTCTTCTTGCACCAAAGGTTTGCGCCAAAGGACAATAGAATTGATTCCAAAGTACCCCAAAATTCTCATTTCCCAAAGTTCCCAATCTGAAAACTAGTTGCATTGATTCAACATAGGAATTGTTGAATAGCCAAATACTCAATATGAAAATGTGTGTGTGTGTGTGTGTGTGTGTGTGCACACGCATGCGCGCATGCTCATGTATAATACTTCATATGATTATGTGTATAATACTCAATATGTGTATGTATTTGTTTGCAACAGGGACAAATTATCTCTAGGTTGCATTTCACAGTTTCTCTATTCACATTAAGGTGTATGTGGGGGTAGCAGATTACTTTATTTTCTTGACCACAAGCACATGGCATAATCTTCCAGTGATGCTCATATATCTCATAATAGTGATCTATGTCTCTTTTGAATCTTTGTTTTCTTAATATTTACTATTACATTGTTGGATCTGCCACCCGAGATGGTTAATGTCATGGAATGGTCTCAACGTCTCAACCCCTGCCCATTATCATGTTGGGTATCTCACCAAGCTCACTAGCCTAATGGGCTCACCTGGCATCTTAACCCAACATAATGGACCAGGGCTTGACCATTCCATAGTACATGAAAAGCTTGACTGACTCTTGAGATTTTGGGTAGACCTAAGCTTTGGAGCACGCCTAGGCATAGACTCAAGAAAGGTAGGTTGATAGGTCGATGAGTGGGTGGGTGGGTGGGTGGGTGGGTGGAAGAAGTCAGGTTTAGAAGGATTAGTGTTAATAGGGTATCATATTAGTGAGGTTCTAACCTCACTAATATGATACTTCCAAAAACTCCCCTCATATTATGACTATGTGACATTTTGGGAGTCCCTTTGTGTCATATTGTAGAGGTAGCCAATTGCATGATAGTGATGGGTTGCAACATTTTTCCTTCATCCAATATGTGTGAATGCACTTACATAAGGTGATGGTCTATTTGCAACCCACAATGAACTTAATATGAACCATTATGAAACATATAAAACGGTGTTTCTACTTAAACCCTAGTACAATGTGGTCAAAAAAATAAAATCTCTTCCACTAGTGAATTTCATGATTTTCAAATTTTCCTCAATAGGGCAACACTTGGGCTTCATTTGTCATATTAAAAAGGTCTAATTGTATTTTAAGGGACTAATCTTTAAGATAGACACATCTTTTGAAATGCCAAAAGCTATAGTTATGCGAGTTAAACTACATGAAACTTGGCCCACAAAAAGGGTGGGGGAACACCATGCTAAATGGGCCATGCAAATTTGGGTCCCACAATGGGTCAATGCCCATCTGACTCTTCATGCCCATGGCATCATGATGTCATGATCGTGGGATGTCACATACTTAAAAAGACACCTCATGGCATGTGATGTGACCACATTATGTCATGACTTTGCATCATGCATCATTAATATTGTGAATTCTTTACATGTATGTTCCCAAGTATGTTTTTTCATTCAAAATCTATTTTAAATTGAAAGTTCAAATTAGAAATTAATATTGCATTTATTGTTGTGTACACTATACCTATTGTCACAAACAATATGTTTTATTTTATTTTTAAGTATAATACCTAAAGAATATGCTTAGAAAGTTTTAGAAGACTTATTTAGCAAAAGATTTAAGAAAGATTAGTTGGTGCAAACCTTTAGAAAGTTTAGTTGATCGTTAAAAACTAAACACATATTTAAGGATATAATTACATGGACTTGGAAAAAAACTAAAAACTTGGCAATGAACAGTTAAAAATTAAAAGATTTTATTCATTCCCTAACAAGGCATGGTATAGAAATAAATTTAAGACAAAAGGGGAGTACATACGCCATAACTTGTGTTAAGAAGTTTGATAGGTGATGCCTTTGGGATTTCTTATGCTATCCCATGGAACTTTCTACCTATTCGTGAACATTTTTTAAAGTTTTACCAACTAAGTTTTCTGAAAAGTTTTATCAATGAAACCTCATAAGGGTTTGTAAAATTTGACCTTCTAAAACCTTATAACTATATTCCTTAGATCTTCTTGTTAACTTCCTTAATATTTATTATTTGTAACACCTATTGTGAAAATCAATATTGTTATTTGATCATTCACAAGTTGATTACTTGTTGATTTTATTTTTGTTGTGTGTTGTTTATATTATATTTGTGTTTTTTTTCTTAATACATTGAATTTTGTAAAAGAATTAATTTTCTTATGGTTTTTAAATATTTTTCTTTTATTGATTTTAATTTTTCAATAATTTGTATTTGATTGAATCAGATTTCATGGTCTTAAAGTTGTTTCATTAATTTTTTTATTGATTTTTTTAGTTATTAATTTTTTTGTTGGTTTTCTTGTGGCTTATTGATTGTTCGTTTTTTTTTTCTTCAATTATTTGTTGCATCAATTTAAGCTCCATCTTGCTATGAAGATGGAAGGCACCATATATGATAATTATTTTTCATTTATTTTTAGCTTCATTGTCATCATTTCCAACTCCTTGTTTGATGGTGTTTTTTTCTTTAATTATTTTCCTCTTTGCCTTTTTTGAATGTTTTGAAATGGGAGGAACCATACATTTAACTCATCTTCTTTATTTTTATAATTTATGTTTAATATTGGTTTTGTTTTTCTCCCCATTTCCAACCTATTGCAAAAAAGAAAAAAATTACCCCCTACCTACATTGTAAAGCATTTTTAAGAATACAATGATAAAATGAACACAATATTGGCATGTTGTTCCTTTGAAGCACTCGATGAATATTTTTTCATGGTGACATGTTTTTGGATGAAAAGGGGCAACAAATAGGTTAAATATTTAAGTATTTTATTAATCTTCCACACCTAATGATTATTGATCACTTTAGGGTGAAAGCATAAATGCGTGGCTCAAAAATAGTCTTTGAGAATCCACAATCTTACACTAGCTAAAATTCCTACAATTATAATAATTATCAAACTATAAATCCAATAATTATCCCATATGCTTTTGGTCACAAATATTAGTATGCACACCTTGTAGATATCCCTAGACATGTGATTGGTAAAAGAACCATGTGAAAACTTGAAGATTTCAATGTGAATTTTTTTTTTAATGACATTTAAAATTTTTAAAAATGAGATTTTATTGTACTGGGAATTTTTCAATGCATCTTATTCTTAAATTCCTCATTTGATGGTGGCCTATTTTTTTAATTTTTGTTTTGACACTACTATGACATACTTTTTGAATTCACATTTTTCAATTTCTAATGTAATGTCATCATTTCAAAAGATCATTATGAGTCCATTATTGTTTTAGAATTCATCCATTATTTTTAATAAGATTCTCACTAAAACTTATTATAACATGAATAATTGAAATTTTGACAATGTTAATGTTGAATATGGCTTTATATTTTAAATCTAAAACTAAAACTATAACAATCCAAACTATCCACCTAACTATGTTTTCACCCTTCATTTTTTGGATTATTGGCTTGCATTGGGTTTGTGGGCTTGAATTGGGCTCCTTATGGAGAATCAATTTATCCACCTTTGAATAAAAAAACCTCCATTTTCAGTGAAGGAAGTTCTTGTGGGCCTTAGTGTAAAATCAATAGATGTTACACCATTTAGTTCAAACACAATAATTTAACAAAAATCTAGGATTGGTTCTATAAAAGGTAGACCAAAACAAAGTGTTACATCATTTAACATGAATTCTATATTTTAGACAAGTCACACAAACTAAAAAAGAATTCCCCAAAAATTGAATTTGTTGTCAAACAAAATTCCATCCCACCTAAATTCATAAGGCACTACAAAAAAACTTGTCAAGCTTCTTGCAAAAAACAGAAAAAACATCATCTAAGTGACTCATGCATTTAAGACCACCAAGAATGGGTATACTAATAAGATAACAAAAAGGATGTGTTGCCTTTGGAAAAAAGAAACCATTCAATCAAGACATATTTCCTTTTCATGTCCAATAATATATTAACAAAAACACAATATCTTTCCTTAAATCTCTATTTTTACAAAAGAAATTCCATGTACTTATTTTTTAAACACACTTTCATAAACTTCATATGTGTGTGTGTGAACATGTATATGAAATGAAAGTATATCTATTTGGATAAAATAGACTGATCCTTCCAACAAGAACGATCAAAATTTTGTAGTATGAAATTATGGTTTAATATATGTGATGTGATTTTTTCAAAGTTAAAAACCTCATTTTTTAATCATGGACCCATTTAAAACAAAAATATTTTTTAAAACTTCACATAGCTCTAGAAAAAAATTCCAAACTTGGACATTTCTAAGATAAAATTTGTTTTGCTTGACCATTTGGCCCACCTATGTAATTGAAACTTGGGCAAGCTTGTGGATAATAGTTGCAAGACTAGAATAGAAAGTGTCAAAGTTGATAGACAATCTTAGAACTTAACCATGACATCAGATTCAGAATCCTTTCGCATCTTTTGCATTGATCTTTTCAACTTCTTCAAGGACAACTAAATATGCACGTGCTCTAAACTTCCTTCCAACAATCCACAACAACAAAACAACAAAAACATGCAACAAAGTGATTTCATGCATCCCATGTACTATTGTAACCCGAATGTGATAGCGAAAACAACAATTAGATTCAATTTAACTTTCAATCTCCAAATGCCAAATTGTGTTCATAAAATTTCCTACACTTTCATGACATTAATGTGACCTCATTTTGTACATGCTCCATCTAGCTTTGTTTCAACCTTTTGCACATACTCCACCTAGCTTACTTCAATAATAAGTAACAAAATGAAAACAAAACAAGATGGAAAAAAACCTCACATACAATCATTCTTCTAGGTGATGTGGTAGGTTGGGTGGGAAAGTTCAAATTGTCATGCTCCACAAGGCAAAGAATGGATGGATAAACATAGGGCGCATGTTTTGGACTTTTTAAATAAAAGAAGATCAATCTAATTTTCAACACTTTGATAACAGCTATGACACAACCATGCATGACATGTGAAAAGTTTGCATAGAAGGTCATGATGCCTTGGGGTTATCATTATCAAAATGACCATATTTGCATCAAAGACCAATCACCAAAACAATGTTTGCTTGCACTTATGAGTTAATTTGATATGATAATTAGTGCAAGTATATATGCACCTACATATGAAGGACTAGGTTTATAAGTACATACAATTCATCCCTTTGGTACTACAATGATTAAAATATGATCAATATAAAGTAGCTTCATTTAGTTACTGTGCATTTTGTGGATAGTAAAGATATTGCACAATTTGTCACAAAGTTGGCCTTTTTCATGTTAGTTGAAAAAACCTTTTAAGTCCTTTGTATGTTCATGTTATTTGCATATGTTCTTTCTTTTTCTCTCTCTCTAGTTGCAAATTATATACAATTTATGTAGTTCACTTCCTTATGGAGATTACAAGAATTAAACATGAGATTTTGGATGGGTTTTTCCTTTATCCTTTCAAATTGACTTGTATTGGAAAATATTTTTCATATCAATTTTATGCAACATTTTCAACTAATCACCATCCTTTCAATTTCATCTTTCAAAAGGTTTAAATGCTTTGCAAATCATGGGTAAACTATCTAGGAAAATGGGAAAGTAGGAATGTTTACAATATAGGAAACCAAAATGGAGCTTTCTTAAATTTCAAATTTTCATCCACAATTAAGTCATAATGGGTTTCCAATGGATGATGCATTAATGAGTGTTGAATCACATAATGGTGCGCCAAAATGAATCAACAACAACCATCGCACCATGTGCACCATCTATTTGAAGGCACTTGTTATGTGGTTCAATTGGATGCACAATCATAATTGAATTAGCATCAAATGTGTTTCATCTTCATAACCTAGTTTAAGTTTGCAAACCCATTAATCCAAAAAATAGGACTTGGATAAAGACTATTGAATAAAATCCTCAAAGATCACAAAAGAAAAGGCAATCTTCAAGAACCACCATGAGGAAGGTAACCATGCCTTGGACAACACAAATTCAAGAAATTAAACTAAAAATGGAAATAGATTAGAATTTATAATTGTTCATGGAGGGTAGGAAGGTAACTACCATCCACCCCAAATATTTGTACCTTTGAAAGTTGCTAGTTTAGCAAACTAGTGCATTCCAAATCTTATTGCCCTACCTTTGTTGAGTTATTGCCTTCCATCAAATGACTTGCAAACTTTTCTTACCGTCCTACTATAACTACCTTTCAACAAACTACAACATTTTATGAAGCAAGTGTTACAAGTAACACAAACAATTAAAATAAATTTATATGAAAACTATAGTGTTTTACATCAAACTACAATAAACTACCATCATTTTAAAAGGAAAATAAAGAAAAATATTTTTTAAAAACATTAAATGAAAGACAACAAGTCCCACAACCTTCACACATCCTCTTGCATTACTCTTTTTTCCTCATATAATATGTCTATCCCTTTTCCTTTCTCCAAGAACTCTCCAAACAAAAATGAATATGAATCCATCTCCTAATCCCCTTCTTCCATATGACAAGGTCCACATTCCATGCACAAAATTAGTAGGCCCCCCTCATACTAACCCTTTCACAAATTTCCCTCCTAGTTGATTAGTGAACAAATACCAATCACCCATTTCCATGGGCTAACTAACCTAATGACTTCATCCTCAAGATAAACTATATGAGGGTAAATAATCTAGCACTAGTAATTAAATATAACTATTAAAAGACCTATAGGACTACCTAATATAGGTAGATTTTCTACCCTTAACACCTAGCTTGTAATAAATTGGTCATATTGGTAGATAAGTAGGTGGGGAAATAAATGACTATTAGGTAGTTTATGAGTAGTAACAATTTCATTCAATTTGGGTTTTTTTTTCACAATACACTCGATCCACATAAATGACAAAATAAGGCAAAATGTGTGAGCTTTTTTTTACTCCACTTGACATCCATGGCCTTCACCCAACAAAATAAATTATGTTTCATTATAGAACCTCAAAAACCCTAAATGGGCTTCATTGCACCTATATTAAAAAATTGTCTCATTTCATTCAACAAGGGAATAAAATTGTAGTAAGGAAATACATGATGTGGAATATGGTACTTTTTATTGTTAGGTTACCCCACCTTTGCACACTTCATCCCATGCAATTATATTAAATTGTTATTTCATAAAATGGCCATGTTAATAGTCAATTCAAATCCTTTTGATAGTTTATTTCATCCATTTTCTCTAACTTATGGTTTAACATTTGTTGCATTTATTAGTGCACATCCTTTGGAGGGTCTCAATCACACATTGCATGCTTGTAATGTGTGGGCAAACATTTAATAGGGGTAATGAGTTAAATGTGCTATTAGGGCTTCACATAGTTGTAGCTCAACAATGGTGTCTAATAAAATATTTCTAATTTTGTATTGTATTACAACTATGATCAACATTTTAACTATCTTTTTTGCAACAATTTTTTTATAAAAAATGGTATAGCGGTTTAGAATCCCCCCCCTTTAATTAGCTTAAAGATCTAAGGTTCACTTCTTTTCTCAATTTTTTTCTTTCCATGGATGGATGAAAAAAAGGATATAGTCCTTGGGCAACTTCCTTAAGGAAGTTTCACCAAGAAGTTTTGGATTTGTAATTTCCCCAAGTAGAATTGAACTTAATCAAATTTCTCTAAAGAATTTTGTTTCGAATTAATAGGAGAACATGGGGAAGCCATGTTTTTAAGGAGAAATTGGCCCAATTTGCCCCAATAAACAATTTTTTAAAATTGAAAGAACTTGGGTTTCACTAGGGAACCATGTTTTGAGTCCAATTTCCTTGAGAAAACATATTTCCCTAGGAAACTTGGGTCCATTTGCTCAAGGGAACCATGTTTTGGGCCCATTTCTTTAAGCAACCACACTTCCTTAAGGAACTAGGCCCATTTGCCCTAAGAACACATCTCCCCAAAAGAATAATAAAACCATTCCTTAAAAGGAATGACAACTTTTTCTTTTCAAATGAAAGCCATCCATGATGAGGAAAGTCTCCACTTGAAAGGGTTTGAACCCAAGACCTTCCCTATGACACACCAATTAATTTACAAAAATAGAAAATCTTGTCCATATTTTAAAAATTCATCATAATTACAAGACAAGAAAAATAAATTTCATTGGGCATTCCTATGGGCATGTGTATTGTTTTACATTGAAGACTAAGCTACATTTAATGCATTATGCCTATTTAGTGTTTTTTGATAATTTTACAATTGGCACTTGTCTCTTTAGCTTGAGATTTGTGTGTAGTTATTGTCATTCAAATGCTTATATCCTTTCTTTGCCCAAATTATCTCTATTTGAATTTTGAAGCCTTATTTACAAAATTTGATTTCATTTATTCATCTATGGATGAGATCTCAAAACCAACCATTGAATTCAAAGTGTACACATTTAACAATCTTTGACAAAATATTTCACCAAAATCAAACAAAGCAAATGAGATAACAAATTTAGATTGAGATTATGTAAAACTAGGTTGGCATTGCTCATTTATGAATCTAAAGCTTCATTGGTAAAAAAAAAACTTTAACATGACAAGTTAACACATGCTTATATTATATACATTGTGATGGAATATGTATTCATAAAAATACAATTTAAACCAAAATGTGGTTTTTCAAGCAAGAATGAAATGTTGCAAAATACAAATGTGAATATGAAAAAAAAATGGAACAACTCCGAAAGGAAGCTAAGTTGATCTCTAATGTTTAAATTCATGGGTCAACACATAAATGAGTTTTGAAAGTTGGCCCTTACTACCCACTTATAATCCTTGACATGTTCATTGATGCATTTATAACCAAAAACTAAGGCTTTAAACCTCAACCATACTTTGCTTAATTTTAATTGAAAAAAGCAATTATCCCAAGCATAAATTCCCATATATTTCATTGAGTACAAATGTTTCTACACTCAAGACATCTATGCAACTTGGGACTATTTAGCTGGTCAAATTATGTGTATGATCAAATCAAATTGTCACAAGCCTAAAAATAGATACCTAAACAACATCACCAACACAAGTTTTGAATTTTTCCAATTGAGGATCACAACTTTCAATATTTTACTATCGTTTTGAACTTTCAATCCTTTTGTTTAAATCCCCATTAATGCACACTCAAGACTTTTTCCATCACCTTGTTCACTTCAACCCAACATTTTCACTCACTTGCTTCGCATTGTTAATATTCTCTTTTCAATCATATCATTTTTCAACTCTTATGCAACTTGCTTGACATATGATATTGGGGACATTTTTGAAAAAAAAGTTTCTTTTAAATTCCTTTGTTTTGATCGTTGTGTTCTTTCCACAATTACGTATTTATTTGGCAACCCAAACTTTCCAAATGAAAACCAAAATTTCCAAGAATCTTCCGACATATATATATTGGCAATACAACTAATTGCACCCAAACTAGAATTTGGACATTTTTAATCTTTTCATCACATCACTACAAAATTCCTTATAATTGTGTTGATTACAAAATTCATTTTATTTATTGTATTACTAACTAGGGTGCATTCACAATTGGGGTACACACAAAAAATTGAGAGCTTTCAAAGCCACATTAAATCTCAAATTTGATTGATTGATATGAGTAATATAACCTACAAGATACATCATCTTTATTGTTTCAATATGTAAGAACATACATTTGGATCAATATGATAAAAAAAATCATTATTTTGATGATTAAAAGATGTCCTGAAACATCTTTAAACACAACTTAAGAATTGTGTCCACATGTGTAGTTTTATCAGAAAGGAATGAATAGTATTAATTATATTTGTTCAAATTGCTTCATGTTTTAATTAAAATAAAAATAAAGTATATATGCCCTACATGATAAAATAAATTATTAATATTATAATACTCTATATTTTGTGAAATTGACCTTAGAAGCTTCAATTTTTTCATCAAAAAGGTTTTCAATAAAGAATAACATATATATTTTTCTAATAATTAAGTTACATTTCAAAGGTTTGGAAAGAAGTTAGTTAAAAGTGGATACAAAAAAAACATATTATTTTAATTTTTTAATAAAACTTTCGCACTTTAAATGAAACTCTATCATTTTTGGAAGTGTTATGGAATCTTTCATTCTTTATTGGTTTATATTTCAATAAGACTTCAATTTGTTCACCTAGTTTTTATTAATTGGCTTTGCATTTATTAGTTGAAGGACTAAACATTTATATCCACCATTCATTGCTTAACATCTCAAAACATTCATTTTGCCTCCAAACATAGGAACACAAGATAGGACTATGTCATGGTTATTGTTGCAATAGGTCAATTGTGAATGCACCCCACCAATGAAAGATAAATTTCCAGCAACATAGTAGAAAGTCTTATTTATAATCCTCAATTTATTCTATTGGAACACACCAATTATGTTTTTCAATCTAGGAAATAAAATTCAACACAACACCTAGAATTACTTAACTTATAACGAATTTCATTGTTTTCCATTACTTTGCACAAGAGTTTTTTTTCACATTCCCTTTCACACAACGCCACCCATTTTCTGAATAAGGCATTAACTCAAGTTCCATCATCTTATCACTAATCTACTCCAAAAATAATTCCTATTTACAAACACACAAACAAACACCAAACAACACAACAAGAATCTTGTAGCTATCAATTGTGACTATTCCTCTCTTCATCAAAAGACCTTCCATCCCCAACCCAAGGGGGACATTCAATGTAAAGTTTGGGATTTACGTG
>Ga0116227_10008143_pt1 | contig 19962 bp, 27 predicted proteins | sample S1TSphgellanicum_FD_89693 | JGI IMG/M metagenome (GOLD analysis project Ga0116227, IMG submission 89693) | Host-associated microbial communities from peat moss isolated from Minnesota, USA - S1T2_Fb - Sphagnum magellanicum MG | ecosystem: Host-associated > Plants > Peat moss > Unclassified... | reverse complement strand
CCCCCCCCCCCCCCCCCCCCCCCAAACCCTTCCCCTCTCCCCTTTTCCCAAACACTTGTAAGCCTCTTCTAAACAATTTTTTTGTGAATCTATGTACACTTATGTGCACACTATGTGACAACTCCCACCTTATCACCTAACATTTTTTATATATTTCTAAACACATCATTTAAAAACCATAATGAATTGCATCTATGGTTGAACATAACTACAATATTAAGTTAGACAACTTCTATTTTTCACTAAATGTTTGGTCATAGAGTCATCGATGATTCGTGACGAATGATTAGTTGTTTGGCCATAAGGTGGCAAGGTATCTGCTCCCCCGTTTGGTGATAGGAAAGTGTTCAATGATAAACGTAGTTACCCTAGTGTTTTCTTGTAGAACCAAGATGAAAAAAACACACACAAGCCTAAAGATATGCACTTAGCTTCATTACCATCCTCTCCAAAACCTCCCCACTTAAATCCTCCATCAACACTCCTTATTTCCATCCTCAATCACTCCTCATTCAAAACCTCCACACAAATCTTATCAACCAGCACACGAACTCAACAACAAACTAAGAACAGAAGGTTCATCAAAGTAGTAGTGACACCCCTCATACCAGTTGCCATTGTCCATCAACTTCATTCATGAAGGAACAACCAAAAAGTTAATTCCCACATCCCCATGCAGACAATCTCAAAAAGATAAAACCCTAAAGATGTCCTGCATTTCGTAGGACATGGCTTTAGGTCACACTGGGTTCCACACATAAATTGAACCAGGAATCCAGTTTTGGGTCCAGTTCTCAATAAACATAAAATTCTGATTCCAGTTCTGTAAAACCAAGCTGGATTCTTCTTTTTGTTCTTCCCAAGGGCTTTGTGTATTAGCCTAGCCGGCACAAGCAATCGGCTTCTTTAAACTAAAAATAAGCAGCTATGGTGTCGGCCTCTGAGAGCAGCGTGGGAGTTTTATTGGAGGCGTTGCCTGCAACAAAGTTGGTATATTTTGACGATATGTGGCAGCTCCAAGGCCATGGCCGTGTCCTCTCCGTTGTTGAGGTATTTATTTACCGATCAGTGCCCATCAGCGCCAACTCAAGAGGCTCTTTTTTTTTTCGGAGAGAGAGAGAGAGAGAGAGAGAGAGAGAGAAAACTAGAGAAATTCTTAGGACTTTGGGGTCTTGGGTTGTGAATTTAGAAAAAGAACGAGTTCTTGATCAATTTGGTTTTTCTAGGGTTTACAACTCCCAATTCCATTCTGGATGTTTTGGGGTTTTAGGGTTTAGAACTTCCAATCCCTTTGTGGATGCTTTGGGGTTCTAGGGTTTAGAACTCCCATCCCTTTCTGGAAAAAAATTGCCAGTGAACTTAGTTCCTGTTTTGGAGGATTATTGTGGCCTCTTTCTAATCTGCGTTCAGGAATTTTTTGGTCCCTTTTGTTGAAGAGTCTGGGGTGAGGGTGTGTAACTGGCTATGCTTTCCGACAATCAACATGTGGTGTCAACTTCACCTGAAATTTTTTTTCTTGAGCTTCAGGTGGATACATACAGTTCTGTGTCTGCAATTGAGAACAGAGAATGATCTCAATGAAATTGCTACAGTTAGAAATTTGACTGTAATGTGCATAGAAAGTGGAGAAGACCACTTCAAATCTTTCACATGGTGAAAGTTGTGTTGTTAATGTCCTACAAGATGTTTGCTATAACAGTGCATGTACCTGATTGATTTTGTGTGCTTTTTTCTTTTACAACAATTTAAGCAGGATGGGGACCGCCTTGCTGTTATCATGAACCAGACCATAATGTACCCACAAGGCGGAGGGCAACCTTGTGATACTGGCACCATCATATCTGTTGACAGTCAGCAGAAATTTCGAGTGGAGGATGTGAGGAGCAATTCAGGCCTGGTATGATTTCCACTCCTCCTCCCGTTGTCCATCTGTGGGACATTTACTGCGGTCAACGGTTTATTCCGTTCACCTTGCATTTCTGTTGCTGGAACCCTACACCCATGTCACCTACTGGCATCCTTCACATGTTTATCCTCCCCCCCCCCCCACCCCCCTTGCATAACATTTTCTTCAGGACAGAATGTATGTGGGATGGCAGGTTTACCATTATGGGTATTATGAAGTGGCTGAGGGGGAGGAGGCCACATCAGCATTTCAGAAAGGGGAGGATGTCACAATGGTTATAGATGGTGAGCGCCGCTTATTCAATTCCAGGTTAGTGCAAATGTATTATGTCGAAGTGAATATGTTGAAAAGGATTTGAATCACTTTGCAGTAAGTAATACAACCAGGTGAATCCAAAGATAAAAGTGACAATGGCAGCAGTGATCCAATGGTTTTTTGGGTTCAGCTCCAAGATGCTGTAATCAGCAATTTTTGTCTTGGATTAAGAAGAGTGGAGACAGAGGTTTCACTCTTCTCTATTACGATTGCAGCAGCAGTTGGGAAAGTGAAATACCACAATTGGATGGGTGGATCATGGCAGATTGCATACAGCTGGCCACTTGCTGGATGGGTGCATGAGCAATGTGGGGTTGACCTCTTTTGAACCTGGAAAAGGTCATCACTTTCCTGATGGGTAGAATTTTTTGCTCTACGCCTTGTTAAATTTTTTTTTGGGATACAATTTGCAGGAGTGATATTTGTCGCTGTCATGGGTTCTATCCTGTATTTTGGCAGTTGGTATTGCCAGAACAGGTCTTGTCTGGTCACTTTGTTTCTCTTGTTTGGTATGGCTAAACAAAAAGTGGGTTCTGCAGACCATTTGTGGAATATAAGGGAACCATTCCAGCTCCAGATATTGAAAAAATGCGTGCTGCTTTGGAAGCAGAGGCTAACCGAGTAGTGTCAGCTGGAGGTCAGGTATACTTTTTCATTTTTCCTCCAAATTTTTCTCACATTGACTATGTAATCCTTTCAAAGTTCTTGTACTTCTGAAGTTTTGTAGTCATGATGAACAAGGTTAAGCTCAGGGCATTTGATGTACTAATCAAGATTAATTGTGGTTGTTTCAAGTGGGATCAGTCTGGTTATAAATATCCAAATTCTTGACCTCAACTCAGAGTTACACAATGTGTCAGCACAAAGGAACCTAATATATATAACTGTTTGACAAGTTTGCTCTCTCCAATAGGAAGTGCAGAGGTTAGGGTTCTTGGATACACAATGTGCTGTGCCTAGTTTAGCAGAACCAAGTACCTATTTGTAACAGTGGAGTAGAGTCCTAAATGTTGTTTGACAGAGAAGCTGACAGAATGTGGTACTGAAACTTTTCAGGTGTCTGCAGTGGTTATGCCATACTTAGAAGCTGCAGCGTTGTGTGGGGGTGTTCTTCCTGATTACATACCAAAGGTTTGAAACCTGGACATGCCAGATGAATGGAAATGTAAAAACAGATTAGCAAATGGCCGTATGGACATGTTTGAGTTTGCATTATTATTGGATCATTCAAATTATGTCAGGCTTGAGTAGAGATTGCAGTCCACCATGATCAACCAATGGGGAATTGGGTTGCAGGAGAGCTGTCCTCGGGTGGTGAGTCTGGGAGACAATCCAGGTTGCCCATGTGGTGGAACCCATGTATATGATATCAAGCAGATTGGGCATATCAATGTAAGTTTCTCACCACTTCTCCCATTCTTCGCCATCAATGTGTCTCCAGATGGATGGATCTTTTTTTGGGTCTCTGGATCTGCTTTTCTGTGAAATGCTGATGATTGAAGTGGCTAAGTTTGAACCAGCGAGCATTTTTAGATGCCTGGGCTATGGCATCTTGAAACTGGAAAATTGTCCAATCCAACTTGATATTTATGAATTGTTCTGTTGACTGCTGCAAGATCTCAAGAACTGCACAGTAAAAGCTTGTTGTTGTTAATAAGATTGTGTTTGTGCTCAGATGTAATTGATGGTTTTGGTTGTGTGGCATGCAGGTTACACAAATCCGTGTCAGGAAAGGGATAACTAAAGTTTCCTATAAGTTAAAGGATGATGGGCTAGTCAGTGTTGCTTGAGATCAAAAGTTTTCTTATTGTGCAAACATTTGCACGCAGCAAACTTGTTCTCAGCCAGAGCGGTGAAATGCGTAGAGATCGGAAAGAACACCAACGGCGAAAGCACTCTGCTGGGCCAACACTAAAATGAAATAAAATATTTTATTTGTTAGTAAACCTGATGCTACTATTTCTCGAGAATTTGGCTACTCTTATAATGGATTTCAATAGAAGTAGTAATGACAGGTGCTTTTGCTCATGGAGCTATTTTCTTTATTAGGGATTATAATTCGGAACAAATTAAAAATAATGTATTGGCAAGAATATTAGAGCACAGAGTGTGAGGTTATAAGCTTCAGAAGGAAACTGAAGAGGAACAATAGCATGTGATTGAGTTTATCGCATCGTACTAGGAAGTATTTGTCATAAACCTTGGGGATATAGAATAATATGGAGAAAACTTTTGTTTGTGAAGGCTTCCATTTGCCTACCAACGTGTTATTAACTATTAGCTGGTAAAAGTGTCAATTTATTTCTTAGAAATCATTGATAATAAATAGGGGCATAGCATGCGGCAAGATCTTGGTGTAGATGATTCTACTTTTTTCAATAATGGGGAAAAAATTGCAAATACTTTGTCTGATGTGTGGCCAGAAATGGTGTGAAAAGGGCCTAAGTATGATGTGGAATCTGAGAGTTTGGGCTTCAGATAGGATTCTGAAAGGAGTTCTGTGGATGAGAAGTTGGCAATGGAGGGAGGATTTAACATGTGGTGATGATGGATGGCGCTTCAACTTGAAAGAAAAGTGAATTGGTTTCTGTGCTTTGGAGATTCTTAGGACTGTTTTTGCCCAGTATGTTAGCATGAGATCTGCAAACAAGGAAGTTGTCCTTGAGGCAGTATCTGTTTGGTTGCAACCTAAGTTACCATTTTCCATTTACCACACAATTGTACACTTCATTGCTTAGAAATCCCTATTATTGCACTTCATCATTGCACTCCAATGCCTTACAATGGCACACCTCATTGCACTGAAAAACCCTACATTGCACTTTGGCATTGCAAACCAATGCCCTACCATTGCACACCTCATTGTGCAAAAAAACCCTATGATTACATTTCATCATTGTGCACACAAACGCCCTACCATTGCACACCTTATACACGATTACTATTGGTACATCCAAGATCCTGACATGCTGTTATACAAGGATAGGGAACAACAATGTGCAGCAATGGCCAAATAGGTGTGTGATACTACAGGAATTGCAGCATTGCTAGGTCCCTTTACCTGATATTTTGTTGTAGGTAAAATCTAGTTAACATATGGGTGGGGCTGTAGGCAGCAACAATGATTCAATCGGTCAATTACAGCAATATAGGGATTTCACAGACAGCAGTGGCAATCCATGGCTATTAGTCCAGTTCTGCTGCAAAATGAGAACAGCATGGAGCCTCAGGGAAAATCAGGTCTTAGAAACAGAGCCTATGGCTATTGACATACTTCATATTGTAAGTCTCCCGAGGCACCCATGAACAAAAATCCTATTAATCTCAGAAGCCAAAAGCTGACAATTGCAGAAGAGAAGACAGGTACAGAATTACCAATTCATGGTGGTGCATGGGGCCACTGGCTGTCTGTGACATGCATACACAGCAGCACATTTGACTAGCAATCCATTGTACAAGGGGGACTGAAGTCATCATCAATGTTGTAAGCCGCTTGTCCATAATCATGATTTCAGCCTGGCCCAGCTTTGGTTTCTGAATAGCAGTCTGGTGTATCCTTCCGACAGCAGCAACAGTCTTCTCAACACCATTGAAGCTGGATGGGGCAGGTATGTTGTGCACTCAAGATTCAAAGCCCTTCAATCCTTGAAAGTAGGATCACAATTACCTGAATTGATCTTTGTGTGCTCAAATGCTGCCCTAGATCAAAGGTTTGCAGCCATTCGCATTATCTGGCAGGTTTTTCCAGAGCTGCATGGTAACATTCAGCAAACTCTTTCCATTTACTGGACAGTACATGTTTAAACCATCTGCAAATTCAACTTGAATCCTTGCTTATGTTTGAAGGTCAAGTTTACAGCAGAGAGAGAAACATGGTCACAGAAAGGACATTGGTCATGGTTCAGTCAGGTGGCGAGATTCTTGTTTTGAGCACAGGAAGCAGCAAAATGTCCATCAACATTTGCAGTGGCAATGTTGGTTAGAAACAGGCCACATACCAACACAATGTGCAGTATGTCAGCCTTGACAATGCCTTGCACAATGTTGTGACCTGCTGGTTTGATCTCTTGAACTTTTGCTTCAAAAACAGGATATCAAACCCTAATTGTTGGAGCAATATCAATGATCATGCAGCTTGTATAACCTGTTCTCAAACCTTGCACCATCAAGCCGGAATGTTTTGACAAAAAGAGTCAGCATGCACCTTGATTGTTTCACAGAAAGGAGTTGCATGTGTTGCTGCTTCATTGTCACTCTGCAATATAGCAGACAGTGGGCTCCAATTTCTACTTTTGTATACCTGGGTTGGAAGACAGGTTGACGATGAAAGCACTACTGTACTGGACAAGATGACGAGCTGGACAGCAAAAATCTCTCTCTCTCCTGTTTGAGCATTCTGTTGTCTGTGTGTTGTGGGTGAGTAGGGTACCTTGGTATTGATGAGAAGCCATTGACTGGAAAGATAGTTGGTCTGAAAGCATAATCACCCATCCTATGGCTGACAATTGCAGATTGAGAAGTCCTGCAATGTATATCAGCTCCTGGCAACCAGTGGAGGTCAATGTCGAATATTAACCCATGTACTGAGTTACTGTCACAATACTGTCCGTAACAGGGAAATTACAGCAATGATGCTGACTACTAACTCAACAAAGCCCAAAAGAGAAGGAGAAGACCAAAAAACCCAAGAAGAAAGATGAACATGAAAAGAAAGATAGAGGAAGAAAAAATGAAAGAGAAACGAAAGAGAAAAGGGGAAAGAGAAAAAGAGAGCACAAAAGAAAAAAAGCAAGAAATAACCAAGATAAGAAAAGAGCAAGGAAAAAGAGAAAGTAAGAAAGGCAAAAGAGAAAAGTAAGACAGAACTTTAAGAGCATGATGTCTTGATGACATTGTCAAGAATCGTAGACTCTGAACATAGAGGTTTAGAATGTCCTAAAATCCATGTCCTTGTTCTACTTGTGTCAAACTGAAAGGAAATTTATTGAGCACTCTGGGTTGTACAAAAGGTGAAACCCCTTTGAAGAGAAGAACCTTGTTGTTTGCAAGCTTTGCCAATCTCTCCATCTGACCTTTTGGACTTATAAGGGTGGATCAAGGGAATCTGTTGATCCAATGATGTAAATAAATCTCCTCATGCAGACTGCTGAATGATGAGGTTCTATACAGGATGAGAGAATCATTCTACTGTAGAGACTCAACTAATTGGTGCTCAACTTTTTGCTGCTGCAACCCACATTGTGAGTTCTGTTAGGAAGAACCTTCATGAACTAGCAGCAGCTTCAGTACCGAATTCAGGTATGGTAAGTGGTGGTGACTGGTAGGTTGGAGATACATCTTTCATGGATTGCAAATGACCTCTACCCCCGTACAAACTTGGCAGCTGTTCCTTGTCAATGTACTCCATCAATGTCATCTCAAGGGCTTTGTCCTCCACAAATAGTATCTGCACACACATGTTCACGGTGATGGCAGTCCTTCACTGACAGACATAACAATATTCGACTTAAGTCCCCTTTGTCACCAGTACAATGATACATAAGTCACCAAGATCAGCTACACATGATACATTTCCTTTACACCAGACCACTTTTAGGCCTTGCAACAATAGGATGAATATAGTGTGTGGGGCACTCTGGAGTTACAAAATTAGATAAACCCAATGACACAATTGCATCTATTTTCATTTCTATGCCCTTCCAGTGTTGAAGGAAGTAACTAGAGATAAATGTTTTGTATGCAGGAACTTGATTCCTAGTCTTCAAACCAACTACAGTCATATGCAATTCTGATCATTAGATCCAAAGCTCTGCACTGAAGATTCGCTTGTCTGGCATGAATAGAAAGCCAACCTTTTCCCTTGTGACTTTGTCAATGAAAGGAGATAGCATATGCCACACTCCCCAGAAGATGGTGGGCACATGCACGACAAATGCTTTGGCTAGCCTCTCTGGGTAATATGCCTGGCCACCCACAAGTTCCCACTTTAATGTCAAGGCCTTATAATCATCAAGTCCCACCTTGTACAAGGCTGATGATACTGAATGTTAGCAAAGCTGGGCCTAATACCACAAGGTGGAGCAGAGTCAATACATTGGGGAATGCTCAGAGTGATAGCGAATGTGACTGGGGCATTTACAGTCATCATAGGCCCTTCATACTTCACCTTGCTTAGGACAACACATCAGGCAAAGTGCCAGCAAATGGCAGAGAATTGGTGAAAATAGATAGGGGCCAAGCATTGTCTTCCACAATTTCAAGACCATTGATGTAATGAATAAGGGGGGAAAGACCCTGTATTTGATAAAACACAGATTACTACTTGAAGCTGTGTACCTGTAAGAAATCAAGATTGGTACGCATGGCAACAGGGTCCATGTTGCGATAGCTCACTCCTTGCAAGTCCAGAATGAACATGAACTTCTCTGTTCCTGGAGGCATGCTGTCGCCATCTCATTCACATTCAATTGTGTGATACTTGTGTGGCAGCTTCAAAGCAAATCCCTCTTCTTTCATCAAATCACACATAGCCAGTAGAAGCTTTCTGTAATAATCTACTCTTTGAGTTCCTGTTTCAAACATCATTTCAAACTAAACACTCTGTTCTTCTCCAGTAGCCATCTCCGCCACATGAAGAACATTTGCATTACCACCTCATTCACGCTCATCATCATCACTAGAGAATTCATAGCAAAGAAGAAAATCCCATCTGAGCTAAGAGAATGGGAGTGAACTAAAGCTCGAGAAAAAAGTCTACCTGGCTATGAGCTTGTCAAAGACATAGACTGTGAATCCTGTCAGCCACAACCCATGGCATACATGAAGCCCAGTAAGACCAGATCCATCATCAAACAACAGCACAACACTATCAAAACCTCTGGTGTTTCTAGATTGAAGAGTCTGTTGAAGAGAAGTTCTAGAGGAAGTGTGAATCTGTTTGAGAAAGAGTTTGGCAAAGGAATGCAGAAGAGGAAGAACAAAACTCTCACTCACTCACGTTTGAACTCTTCCACATCACGATTTAAGACATCGTGCTTTGCACCGAAGCCCACTGCGACTGGATGCCCTTGTTTACCATAGCCCGCCCTCATCACCTTCCCAGTCTCCAACTCTTTCTTCACTTGCGCCTCCGGAATGTAGCCGCCGCCTCCTCCTCCTCCAGCAGGAGCTGTGAAGAAGAACAAGGAACGTCGCCATCTCTGGTGCTCCACAAACATTGTAGTCGCTTTGTCCACCTTCATAGACCTCGCCACTAAGAATCTCCTCAGCGTCGCATCATCTACACCCTGCACAAAACCTTCATCTTCAGCCAGAGACGAAGAATGTCCTTCCTCAAAAGAGACGACAAATTGCAGGACTTCTTTACCTTGGAAAGCGGATCAAGCTCGACGACAGAAGCTCGCATCAATTGCAGAGGTGTTTGTTCATCATCGTGGTGTCCTGCAGCAGCAGCAGCAGCAGCAGCAGCTTGCACAGACTTCTTCCGCAATGGAACTCCCAATGACACAGATCTGTTTCGCATCTTCTTTGTCGCTGCTGCTGAGGAGTCGGAATGCGCGTTCACAAAGCCGGATGACAAGGAGCGACAGATCGATTTCCACAATCTTGTCTCCACTTCCTTGCCATCGTGATAACACTGTTGGTTCTCTCCTCCACCGCCGCCATCGCCATCCATGGGTGACCACGGACGCCGCTATTCTTCTTCCGCAGACACACAGACAGACAGCCTTGTTCTCCACGGACCTTGGCCTAACTTCCACAACTCAAGGTTTGCAAAATTTGCAGTCACGCGGATGACTCGAATGTGATGCTACTGCCGCATCTACTCAGCAAGTACGTACAAAGCGAGCTTTCTCGTAGAAAGCAGAAAATGCAGAAGAGACACCTCTGCATTTGTAGGAGAACATTAAGGACGATGAAATGAAAGCATACACGATCACTGCTGCAATTAAATTGCATAATTTCTTCATTAATGATGCACTTGAAGGATCAGGTGGTTGGTCGCTGTGCCTCAGGTAGCAAAATAAGAACTGGATTCTCAGAACTGGAGGATATCTGCTGAACAACTCTTCAAGATGCAATTCTTCTCTCTTCCAAGTGTTCTTGTGGCAAAAAAATTGGATGCTCAACTCTTCAAGGTATGTGCTTGCACATTTGCATTTTCTGATCAGGCAACACCTTCAAGGGAGAGACAGAATCCAGAAGCTTAAGATCTTTTTTTTGCTTGCGTTTATTTGTTTGTTTCTTTTTTCCCTCTACTAACAAAATGGAAAGAAATATTCTGAAGAAAAAAAAAAGAGTACTTTGAAGCACTAAGGACCTTTTGAGCTCTCAAAGCAGCTCCACCAGGTGCCACCCCTGTCAGCAATAAGCCAAATGCTTGTCATCCATCTTCTGATCAACAAAAGTTCCTCACCTATCACTCTGCAATTTGCAGGAGAGAGAGTTTTGCTTCAGTTGCTCGTCTGTCATCATGCAAACTGGACCTTTTGGACTACTTTTCTCTTTTCGGTGGTGACTTCCATAAGAGATGAACAAATTGGTGAGTACTACAACAAACAAGCAGAGCAAAAGCTGGTGTGAATATGGGTACTGGAATATACAATCAGGTATTCTCTCTCTCTTTGGCATCATCACCACAGATACTAAACAACTGAACACGTTGAAGTTTCTTACAAGCAACCCATCACCATCTTTCTTCTTGAAGATGTAACGATTCCTACTCTACTTAAGAATGAGCAGCAGAGCCACTGCTGCTGTTGTCTCCTGTGGCAATGACTTTTTTCTCGCGCAATTTCTCCAACACAAGCCGCCGCTTCTCATCCAACTTTGCACCCATTTTCCCCAAGAAAATCATCTTGGAGCTGCGTGATGATTGCATCTTCTGTTGCAAGTCCAAATCTTGCTCCCCGTCATGACTAGCCAGGTACTGTACATCACTGTCTGAAACTGATCCCTCTGATTGCTGCAAAGAAAAACTGGCAATTGCACTACCACGCTCATCTGTCCTCCTGTCTGACCCACCTCCCACTTCCAACTCTCTCCCAGAAAATGCTCTCAATTCCCCTCTGGACAACAGGCCTGCTTCAAACCCTCTCTCAGAAAGTGCTGCTCTTGACTCCCCTCTATCTAGCGAAAGTGTTTTTGAGAATTCAATGTCACTTTCTTCCCGTACAGAGGATGATGGCGTGGACAGAGGTGTTGTTGTGACACCAGATGGTTGTACAGACTGTGGACCATTTGAAACATCATGGGAGAAACGTGACATGGTTGTTGGTGTTACAGTTGATGGTGCAGCGGCTGCTTGGCTGGCTGGCTGCAGACCACCTTTTGAAACTTCACTCAAAAGTCGTGTCATGCTCATGGATCGATGATGTCGGTGGTTGCTGTTGTTGCTGTCAGGAGGTGGAAGAACATCTGTCTTCAAAGTGGCTAAAGAAACAAGCTGCTGTACTGACTGATGCTGGTCACTGTTGGGCTTTGCTTGACTCCCAATGTTACTGCTTCTCAAGTTTTGCTTCTCTGACTCTGACACCTGTGCAGATGTGAATGCTACAGGGACCACACTCTGAGGTAACCAATCATCCTTTTCAGCCATCATCCAAGCAGTGAACAAATCTTCACAATTTGGCATCACCAATGTCTCCCTCAGTTGCACCTGCAGGTATGTTACAGCACAGACCACATCTCTCAGACAAACAACAGATTCTAGGAAAACAGCAGATTCCTCTGACATGCTAGCTCATCAATAAATCATGCCCATGTGATGCTGCATTTATCCTCCTAAACTGTCCACATTTCAATTGATTCTGTGCATTCCTATACACAGCAATAAGAGTTGCTTTCTCCTGTGTTGAAGCCACACTGATGGTAAAGAGGAGTTTTGAGAAACCTTAAGGTGCTGGACTATAAATGTGCCCAAGGGACCACTGTTGAAGCGACGCTCGCCAATGCAAGGTTCTGGCACTAGATCCAGCTCTGGCATCTCTTTGAAGGAGAACCAAATACGGTCTGTTGGTGGTGCTCGCATTCTCAAGAGTCCTGTTCCCTTGATAGACTCACACCGAATCTTCAATATTAGTGGCACCTGTTCCAGTCAGTCATATGTCACAGAATGCAGCAGCAGTGCACAAGGCAAACCTCCTTTTCCTCTATAATAATAACCCTTTCCATAAAGGACCATTGTGGGTTGAGGCTTGTTCAATCAATTCTATCATTTGTTCCTTCCTCAAAGCACCGGTTTCATTATATCCTTTATTTATTCTCCAGACTCTGGCACAAAAGGGAGAAATGCTCAGAGTCAGGGAGAAATGCTCAGAGTTGTTCATCTTCAGAAGAAGCACAGATCCTGAAACAAACAGAATCTGATTGAGCCACACCCCAAGTCATGACATGGACAAGCAAGATGAGAAGCTACTGACCTGAGAAACTTGCTCTGCAACACGTGATATCATGGACTTCACAGACTGCATCAATCCTCCTTTCTTATTACCATCTTCCAGAACTCGTGTAGTTCCTGACAATGAAAACCAAGCAGAAAGATACGTGTTCATTCCTATACAATAATGTTTTTTTGCTCTGGACAGACCGAATTGTAGAAAGAAGAGCAAACAACAGAGCAGTAAACACACCAGTTATTATCACCTATGATCTTGAGTAAAATGAAGCAAAAGCACTCAAAATGAGACACCAGTACCTGTTCTTGAGCTGATTGAATCTGTTATTACTCCTGATGCTGTTGTAACACCAGAAATATTGAGATCATTGCCAATCCCAGTGAGTAGGGCGGCAGCAGCATCTCCTGCCAAGCCAGGCTCTCCAACTTGAGATGCAACCTTCTCTTGAGCACTAGCATCCCTCACTTCCAGCCTGGTTTCACAAGTGATGGATCCAACCCCTTGCCACTGCAGGTCAAACTCCAGAGCCAGTGCTCCTGCTGCATCTGCAGGGAGCATTCGAAGAGCAGTGGCGTAGGGAGGTGACTTCCCAAGATCAAGCTCTGCAATTGTGATTGATTTGATGTAACTTGGAGTCTTCATCTTTGAAAGTTGCTTCTGGTGGTTTTGTTGTCAAGAAAACAGTCACCCGTGCAACATTAGCTAACATATCTATGAAATTGATCAGAGGAATCTCCACAACAAATAATTTTGAAAGGTAATCCTGCATGTCTCCAAGAGTTCAACATGAAGAAAAGTTCTGTGGCGATACACACCCAGGATTGCTCTCTGTTTGTGTGCTACTACTGTCAATATTTTGAAAGATTTTTTCTGATCAGTGCAGCTCATTTGGTGGAAGGTGTTCTCTACTTGCCTGAATCAGTCGCTGGATACTTGCAACTCTGCTTGGACTGTGATAGAAATCGAAATAGATCCTCCCGATTATCATGTTTAGGCAGAGCAGTCCTTGGTCAATTTCTTTTGACAAGTTCACTGCAGGCTCACCTGCAGTGTGTTGTTCAAGGGCAGCCACAAAAGAGGCATCCTTTTCATCTTTCTGAGGACCCATGAGTGTCTTCTTCTCTCCTTCATTGTCAGCCAGTTGTGCCAACTCCATGGAATCCCCACTTCTTGATTCCACTGAACTCGCATGAACTGCATTATTCACATCTTCATCCCTGCTGCTGGAGATGTTATTCTTTGAATCAATACTGCTGCTCAAATCCTTTTTCCTACTAGAGCTTCCATCATCTTGTCCCTGTGATGATGACACAGCAGAAATTCGTCTTGTGAAATCAGCTAGTTCTTCAAGAGCATCCAGAGACTTTGTGTCCTTCGTTTCCTTGCCTTTTGAACTTCGTCGAGTCAACTTCTTCCAGATCAGCTTCTTTCTCGAGAGTCCTTCTTCTGACTTATTCTCCACCAACTTTTCCTCTGTATTCATCTCTGCACCGAATTTGGTGACTTCTCCCCCTCCTGTTGCTGCTGCTGTTGCATGGAATTTGTTTACATAAGGGAGGTGAGTTTCAACACGTCGCGTGTAGTCTTGATACTCTCTCTTGGTCTGGAGAAACCAGTCATTGGACAAAGAACCCAATTTAGCAGTGGCTCGAAGAACTTCACACCATGTCTCCTTCTCCCATCCTGTGTCTAAGTACAGAAGACAATCATTGCACCCATGATAAACAGCACGCTCATCATGGTGCACCTTTAAAGGCATCTTCCTTGCCCTGGAATTGATCCCCCAACAACACAACCAGAACGACAAACATTTTGTGAGTCAAAGGCTCCTCCTCACATCCCTTGTTGGTGCTGTCTTTCAGATGGTAGGATGATAGAATCTGCATTTCCACAACACTCTTCACAAGTACTCAAGACTCCAGAGAGAAATCCTGGATGCAGTTAGATGCAAAACAGAGGCAACAAAGATACCCATGTTCATACCAAAAGCAAAACAACAGACCAGACCAGACCAGACCAGAGGATATGAGAGAGAGAGAGAGAGAGAGAGAAGAATAGTTACTGACCACTTTCCACCAGGGCCATGGCCACTTGAGACAGCTAACACTTCACAGCCGTCCAGCAAAATGCTTTCTTCGGTTCCATCTGCAGCTCTCAAGTAGAGGACATTGCTGTTCAAAATGGCATGCTTCCGCACAGGCCAAATCTCCAAGCAGTCCTGTAGCCCCTCCCTCTTGGAGGCATCCTTTGTTAGAGCTTCTTTCTCCTTCTTCTTGTCTTTGCTGCTGGCTTGTTTCAATGTCAGCTTACTCCAATCTCCTTGAGGAAGATGTGCCACCCACACATTGCCCTGCATAGATGATGCAGCAGCAGAAAGCAAGAACAACAGCATCATGATGATGCTCTCCACTGCAAATTAGGTCAACTTCACACTTGCACTTATCTCAATGGATTTCAGAGCTTTCTCCACTCTTTCTTCTTCCTCTTCTCACAGCGCTGCTACAACTATCTATGGTGAATCTGTAGCTACCATTGCTTCTTCTTTGCTTGCAGATTGGCACCAACAACAACAATTCAAATTTATTCATAACCCTAATTCTGGAATTGCAAGAAAGTCTGAAAAAAATGGCAGCAACAGCAACCCAGCTTCAGCAATTGCACAGAGCTGCTCTGGATTGATGATGGCAATTCTCAATTCTAGCAAAAACCAGCCGACAGAGAGAGCGAGAGAGGTCAAGCAGAAGGAACAATGCCAGGGAGCGAGCGAGCGGAGAAACCTGAAGATTAAAACTGATGGTGGTACCGCAAGTGTGAATTCCAACCGCCGAAGAGGAAGCAGAGTTTTGCTGTTTCTTGTGAGCACGGAAGTTCAGCAATTTCGCAAACACGTAGATCAGCAACAGCAGCTCCACAACTGCCAGTGCTATGAGACCTCCCACAAACGATCCCACAGACACCCATCCCCCCTCATTCTCACCACGACACCCACCATCCCTCATTGTGGTGTTTTTCTTGCTTCTTCTCTCGCACAGGAATCCCACCCACACTTTCAAACCCTAAAGCTCCTCCACCTTCCCACGCAAAAACATACCAGCAACATTCAAGAAGATCAGCAGCTGCTTCTCTATTTCTCCTGATTCGCAATCACCACCTTCACGAGAAAAAAAATGCCCATTACAAAATCCCAACAACGTATGAACCCCCGGAATCATCATTTCTGCAACTGCCGCCATTGCCAAGAGGTATGCTGCAGCATCGAAGAGAAGAGTCTCCTCCTCTCATCACTCTGCTGCTGCAGCAATTGGGTCGGATCGGGGCGGGCGAGATGATGATGGGTGCTTGAAGATGTTCTTCTCTCTCTGGATGTTTCAAGATCGCAGGAGATGATTGTAGGTACGATCTTCTGATTGTGGGATTCGGTGGAAAGAGAGATGTGTTTTCTTGTTGGTGGGTCCCGAATGCCTCCGACCCACACAGCAACGCATCCTCCCTACAAATGGAGCGAACGCCGGAACCCTCTCTTCTCTCTCTCTCTCTCTCTTCCAAGTGGCGTAAGCCGCGGTCGGCACTCGTTCCTTCCTTGTTGCCGTTTCTTTCCAGCTCATCAACCGCGTGCCTTCGAAGCATGTCACGGCCGCTTCTTCTTCCTCCGAGACCCAAGCACAGAGAGAGAGAACCGGCGAGGCTCTTCTTCCTCTTCTTCTTCTTGTTCCTTTTCCCAGCTTCATCTACCACAGAGGCATTGTTCTCCCATGCAAATGGCTCCTGGACTGGACTTTCTTTGGACATGACTCCTTTTTCTATTGCAAAACCTTGAAATCATGTTACCTTCGAAAGGGTTTGTTGTGGAGATTTCTCTGCAATGGGGTTACTGTGTATGTCAAGAAGTAGAGCATCAAACTGTTTCTTGTTATGTTCACAGTAGTGAGTGTGGCATGCATGAATTGCGTGCTGATATGTGGTGATGGTAGTCATGGCTTTTTGTGTTGCTCTCTTGAGTTTATGAAGAAGACCCACCAGACTCTTGGGGTCTTGGAAACAACTACACAACAGCCAAGGAAACAGTCCAGAAAAGCTGCATTTTTATTGCCAACCTTCCAAGAGGAATCCTGATTCAAAGGTACATTCAAAGGTCTGTTTCTTTTGCAAGCTCTTTCTTACATTACATTGGAGCTGGGGATCATCCCAGAAAGCTCTTAGTCTCCTCATCAGGAGCTGCTGCTTTTAACCTTTTCTTTGGTGTGTAGCATTCTGATGAGAGTTTCAGAATCATCATCATCTGGAGTCATCATCATGGCAACAACAGGAACTGCTTGCAATCAATCAACCCACAAAAAAGGTTGTGAACAGAATCCATATCCTCTTCTGCATCTGATTCTGTTGAAGGAGGGTCATCATCATCATCATCGGTATTGAAACCAAATGTATCTAATTGAAAGTTTTGCATTTTTACATCTCCATTGTCTTCAGTTCCATGCAATTACTTGTTGCAATGAATGTGACCAAAATCATCATTTTGCAGCACATTCTTCTTCTTCTTCTTCTTCTTCATCTTTGGATCCATGAAGTTACTTGTTACAATGAATGTGATCAAAATCATCATTTTGCAGCACATTCTTCTTCTTCTTCATCTTTGGATCCACGAAGTTACTTGTTACAATGAATGTGATCAAGATCATCATTTTGCAGCACATTCTTCTTCTTCATCTTTGGATCTATGAAGTTACTTGTTGCAATGAATCTGGTTGAAAATGTGTGCACCTTTGGTACTATGAAAATTCTTGTTGCAATAAACCTAATTTTGAAAATGCACTCATTTTGTATCTTATTTTCCTTCTTCTTCTCCTTGTTTCCTTTCATGAAAGAGATTTTTTGCAATAATGAACCTGATTAAATGTGCACATTTCATTGCAAAGTTTCACAACCCAATTCTTTTTGTGGCAACAAAAAGAATGGTATTTGATATATTCTGTGGTTTTTCTTGCAAATGGTTTTTCTGCAAAACATTTGTAAAAAAAAAAAGACCAAAATTTTGGTTTTTGAGAATTGAGGAAAAAAAAAGAAAAAAAAAACATCAATGAGTACATGCATTGCAAAATTTCATGCTAAAGTATTTTTGCTTAAGGTGCATAACAATCTCATTTGTTGATGATGATGCTAGTAATTAATCTTAATGAGACTAACAATAGCCAAAAAGAAAATTCTTGTATATAAAAAAAGGCAAGGATGAAAACCCATCCACAATAAGTACAAGGCAAATAAAAGCTCAAGAACACATGTCATGAAACTAGACTTGTTGCCCCACCTAGTCTCATGAGTTTTTTTAATTTGGTGAATCTTTTATTAATCAAAATGTCAAATCAATATAAATGCAAAAGAAAAGGTTAGTATGAAAATAATTTCATAAAAAAATAAAATTGGGTGATGTTAGGTTGCACATTTATGTAGTACATTTCATGCTATCAAATTCCATGGTGGCTAACATCAATTGTTTAATTAAGGGATTTATATTGTTAAGTAATGCAATAACAAGAATACTCAATAAGATATTTGAAGCAAGTTATGATGTGTTGCTTGAAACTTTGAACCATATTTTTTTATCAAAATTGTAAAAAAATTAAAGCTTAAAAAATAAAATAAAATAAAATTTGGATCTTCTCAAAAAATCTTTTTCAATATAAAAAGAGCAATTGCATGTGTGTGTCCAAGTTCTTACATCACCATATTATCATCTTATCATTTACTTTAATTCAACCATGATGAAATTACTTGAAAAAATTCTTTGAAAAATAAAATCTTGTGGAAGCTCTATAGAAGCTTTCATGAGTTACCCCTCCCTCACCAAAGTCTCAAACTTAGGTTTTGTAAAGTTTAATTTGTGCAAATAAAATCGACATCACATGGCAACCTTTGTTCTTTCTCATAATTAATTACAAAGTTAGGAGGTATTTTAAAATATATGAGGTCATCCTTCATGATGATACAATGGCAAACATTGCATATTTGTATTAAGAATCTCCATTTGTATTAGATTAAAAACTTAGTCATGTGAATATATATTTTATATTCTTCCAAAAGTAAATTTCAATCATTCATGTAAATGGGTATGCAATTGCAAAAGGTCAATGCTCAAAACAATAAAAGTTTTGTGATCCTAATGTCAATTACTTATTTTGTCTTTTCACCCTTTCTTTTTTTCAATTGATTTAATGACATATGAATGTTAGGATGCATCCAAAACATCTAGTTTATTTGTGGCCATGACATTGGAACAAGCAATAATGACATTCGCTTAAGTCATTGCATGCTTCAATGTGTTGTAACCAATTGCCCTAGGGGGTGATTCATGTGAAGTACAATAGTTCAATATCGAATGGCAAAATGACAAAAACCAAAGCTCATACACATTACTATGTGAAATGCACTATATATAATTAGTGGTTCATGTTGGACTAAAATTGTTATTGCACTTGTTTTTAAAAACCCATCATTGTTGAGAAATTGAAAGAAAGCTTTCAAAAGTCACTTGATCAATTCAAAAGTACATGAAAACAACAAAAGAAAAACAAAGGAAAAGGCCAAACATTTCATAGTCAATGAAAAAAAGTTACCTACTACACTTTAACTTTCAACAATTTATATTTATCTATAGAAATTGCAAGGAGGAATGAACTCCTTGAGCTATGCATAGTCTCTCCATTTGAATCCTAAAAAACAAATTAAACCAAGTTTTAATACATTATTGAATGGAAGATCATAGAAATTTGACATTATCACTTCAAACATAATACACCTTGAATGTCTCACTACACAAAAAAAAATTAGTTAAATTTTATACAATAAGGTGTTTATGGAATAACAATACTATCACCTTTCTTACGATGGGATAATGCATGATTATCAATTCCTTGCAATGTGCCTCCTCCCACCAACGGAGGGCCCTAGTGGCTCATTTGTGAAAGTAAGGACATACTAGGAACACCCATAGTGAATGGATTTTAAAAATTGAGCACTATAGAGTTGGAAGCTTATAGTACATATACAAAATTTGCTCTAGAAGAACTATTTGTGGCACACCAATTTGCCAATTGTTATGTTAATTTGATTATTACTTATAAAAAGTAATAAAAAGGTCTTTTTATCAAGTTTTTACCAACATTTCTATGGCTTTTGATTTGTGGTGACCTACCCAATATCTTAATATTGTTTCACACATTTTGAAAAAAAAAAAAAAAAAAAAAATTTAAAAATTTTTTAATTTAAAAATATATAAAATAAAAAAAAAAAAAAATTTATTTTTTTTATATTTAAATCAAAATACAAAATATATTTTTAATATCATAT
>Ga0116227_10008142_pt1 | contig 19962 bp, 16 predicted proteins | sample S1TSphgellanicum_FD_89693 | JGI IMG/M metagenome (GOLD analysis project Ga0116227, IMG submission 89693) | Host-associated microbial communities from peat moss isolated from Minnesota, USA - S1T2_Fb - Sphagnum magellanicum MG | ecosystem: Host-associated > Plants > Peat moss > Unclassified... | reverse complement strand
GTTTCCTGCAAAGATAAAACTATCTCCATCAGCATGGTAATTATCTCCCATTAAAATATTATAGCAAATAATTCAAAAATTGGCTCAATTATATTACTTTACACAAAACTATTACTTTAAAGAAAATGAAATTAACGTTTTGGGGTGCGGCTAAACAAGTTACAGGAAGCATGCACCTACTTGAAACCGAACATTATAAAATATTGGTTGATTGCGGGCTGGATTATGAAAAAGACACCTATCAGGAAGAAAATCAGCATTTCCCATTCGATCCTGCCACAATTAACTTAGTTGTTTTAACGCATGCCCATATTGATCATTCAGGCAATCTGCCCACCCTGGTACGGATGGGTTTTGCCGGACAAATTTTATGCACTCCGCCTACAGCCGATCTCTCCGCGCTATTGCTGTTTGATTCCGTACAAATATTTTTAAATAAAGAAAGACGCAAGCCCAGAACAAAAAGAGGAAATTTTAATGGCCCTAAGCCTTTATATCTGCAAAAACATGTAATGGATACGATTGACAGGTTTGTAACCATTACTTTTAATAAACCCTTCCAGATTAATGGCGATATTAGTTTGACCTTCATTCCTGTTGGGCATTTATTAGGCGCAGCAGCGGCGGTTTTAACCATAAAAGATCAGGGGCTGGAAAAGAAAATTGCCTTTACAGGCGATATAGGAAGAGAAAATTATCCAGTTTTAGTTAACCCGCAGCCTTTACCTGAAGTAGATTATGTAGTCAGTGAGGCAACTTATGGAGGACGTTTACATACAAAAGATCAGACACTTGAAGAAAGATTGATCAAAGAAATTGAAGAAGCCTGTATTAAAAGCCCAGGGCGTTTAATTATTCCAGCCTTTAGCATCGGCAGAACACAATCTTTGGTTTTTGCATTAAACCAGATTTTCACCAAAAAACGTTTACCGCCTATTCAAATTTTTGTAGATAGTCCAATGGCTGTCCAGGCTACAGAGGTTTACCGTAAGCATCATAATCTTGTAAACCAGGAGGCAAAGGATTTCTACAAAACAATGGGCGATGAATTTGAATTTGATCATCTGGCCTATGTACAAACCATGAAAGAAAGTAAAGATGTTTCCAACTACTTTGACCCTTGCATCATCATTTCATCAGCAGGCATGTTAGAAGGAGGCCGAATCCAAGATCACCTGTATTATAACATTCAAAACTATTACTGCACCATCCTTTTTATTGGCTATTGCGCCAAAGGCACGCTAGGGTATAAGTTGTTGCGTGGAGATCCTATTGTACGCATTAAAGACCGCGAGATGATGGTGTATGCAACCATCCGCCAAACTGATTTGTTAAGTGGGCATGGTGATCATGATGACCTGGTAAAAACCATTAAACAGGCAGGGCAAGTTAAAAAAGTTTTTCTTGTGCATGGAGAAGACGCCAGTTTACAAAGCTTATCTGATGCCCTGCAAAGTGAAGGTTACCAAGTATCTGTTCCTGAACGTGGAGAAGTATTTGAACTTTAGGGTAACAAAGAAAGTTTAAGCTGGCCTTATTTGTCCTGAACCTTGAATCACCCATTTATAACTGGTCAGTTCTTCTAAACCCATGGGTCCGCGTGCATGCAGTTTTTGGGTGCTGATTCCAATTTCTGCACCCAGGCCAAATTGTGCACCATCGGTAAAACCCGTTGATGCATTTGCATAAACCGCAGCGGCATCTACCTGGTTTAAAAATGTGGCGATGTGTGCTGCATTTTCAGAAATAATGGCTTCGCTATGCTTGGAGCTGTAATTTGCGATATGATCTAATGCCTCATCCAAATCAGCTACTGCCTTAACAGCCATTTTTAGTGATAAGAACTCAGTTCCAAAATGCTCCGGAGCAGCTAAATTCAGTAAGCCTTTAGGATAAGATGGCTGTAGTACTTCGTAACTTTTTTCATCCGCAAAGAGTTCTACTGAAGCGGCAGCCAAAGGTGATAAAAGCAATGGCAATTCTTTTAATCTATCTTGATGAACAAGCACACAATCCAAAGAATTACAAACACTCACTCTTCTGGTTTTGGCATTAAAAATAATGGCTTTTCCTTTTTCAAGATTGCCGGTTTCATCAAAGTAAGTATGTACAATACCTGCTCCTGTTTCAATTACAGGAATTTTGCTGTGCTCGCGAACATAATTAATTAAAGATTGGCTTCCCCTCGGAATCAGTACATCTACAAAACCCCGGGCATTTAATAAGGCTTCTGTTGCCGCTCTTTCTGCCGGCAGCAAAATAAGCACATTTGGATCAACATGATGTGCAGTTAAAACCTGCTGTATAATTTTTGTAATGGCTAAATTGGAAAATTCGGCATCACTTCCACCTTTTAGAACAGCTACATTGCCTGTTTTAAAACATAAAGAAAATACATCGGCTGTAACATTTGGCCTTGCTTCATAAATTACACCAACAACACCTAAAGGAACCCTGATTCTTTTTATTTGAAGTTGGTTGTCCAGTATTTTGTCTGAAAGAATATTACCTAACGGACTGGAAAGCTGAACAACATTTTCTATATCATTTGCAATATCCTGTATACGGGCTTCGGTTAATTTAAGACGGTCATATTTCGGATCCTCTATAGGCATTTTGGCTAAATCCTTTAGGTTGGCCACTACTATTTCATCCGTAGCTTGTATCAAAGCGATAGCCAGATCAGCTAAAACAGCATTCGTTTTTTCTTTAGAAAGACTGGCCATAGTTCTGCTGGCCATTTTTGCTTTTTTAAAGTATTGTTTGTAATCCATTTTTATAGTGTTGAGCAAATAGGGCTGTATGCTTATATAGCCGAGTAAAAATAATCATAATGCACCAAAGCTTTCTGCTTTTTCTGCCCAATCCTTTCACGTGCTTTATCTGATCCGTATTCGGCAATGCCCAGCCCAATCAAATTGTTCTGTTCATCTATAATTTTAATAATATCTCCTTTTAAAAAGTCTGATTGGATGGCCGTTATACCAACGGGCAATAAACTTGTTGCTTTACCGGAGGTAAGAACCATTTTAGCTCCATCATTCAATTGAACAACACCTGTTGCCGCATTTTCTGAATGGGCAATCCACTTCTTCTTTCCTGATTTACTTTTTTCGGCAATAAAACGGGTATGCACAACTTTATTATCCAATAAATGGGTTAAAACATGATCAGCTGTGCCATTTGCAATATGAACAGTAATGCCCAATTTGGCCACTTTTTGTGCCATTGTTGATTTGGTTACCATGCCCCCTCGCCCAAACTGAGATTTCCCTGTACTAATAAATGAAGCCAAATTAGCCACCGTACCATTAACTTCCTGAATCACTTCTGAATCTGCAGCTTTTGGATCTCCGTTATAAATTCCATTTACATTAGATAAAATAATTAATGCATCGGCATCTAACATGGAAGCGATCAGACCTGCCAGTTCATCATTATCTGTAAACATGAGTTCTGTAACCGAAACAACATCATTTTCATTTACAACAGGAATCACATCATGTTGCAGCAAAATCTGCAAACAATTTTTCATGTTTAAATAATGTGCCCGATCCCGAAAATCTTCTTTGGTTACCAAAACCTGGGCACATTTAATGGCATGTTCAGCAAAAAAACTTGAATAGGTATTAATGAGTTTTACCTGCCCAATTGCGGCCAGTAATTGTCTGGTGGTTACGGCATCTTGTTTTTCTGAAATTTTAATCAAACTTCTACCGGAAGCTACTGCGCCCGATGAAACTAAAATAACTTCAATACCACTTTTTTTTATTCTTGCCAGCTGATCGACCAGGTGTTTAATTCTATGCTCATCAGGTAATCCATTAACTTGCGTAATTACATTTGAACCAATCTTAACAATTATTTTTTTGTACCCTAATTTCATCCCTATTAATGCCTATTGATGGGCCAATTTACCATCATTTTTTTATTATTGCAGCATCAATTGCCTTAAGAATATCATATTTTGTAAAATAGAATTATTTCTAGCTTTATCCCCATTCAAATTATAATATTTGAAATTAAACGTTAGGATTTAATTAATGTTAAAAAACCTTTAAGGCCCAATATATTGCTTATGGCTATTGTAATCGTTAAATGGATTTTATCTTATCCCATTAAAACAGGAGCAATCCAAATACTGAGGCTTTGTACGCAAATTGCCTTATCTTTGTCCACCAATGGAATATAATGTTCATACTTTGCCAAATGGGATCCGCTTATTGCATGTGCCTTCAGCTTCGCCCATATCTCATGCCTGTATTATTATTAACACCGGTTCACGGGATGAGCCTGAAAACAAACCGGGATTAGCTCATTTTATAGAGCATTTAATTTTTAAGCGCACTGAAAAGAGAAGCACAAACCAGATTCTGAACCGCTTAGAAAGTATCGGTGCAGATTTAAATGCTTATACAACAAAAGAATACACCTGTATCCATGCCTCATTCTTAAACCCTTATTTAGACCGGACATTGGATTTATTTAATGACATTGTTTTCCATTCTATTTTTCCTGAAGAGGAAATGGACAAAGAAAAGAGTGTGATCTTAGATGAGATCGCTTCCTATTTGGATCAGCCAGAAGAAGCCATTAATGATGATTTTGAAGAACTGCTTTTTGCAGGGCACCCTTTAGGCAACAATATTTTAGGCACAAATGAAGCCGTTCAAAATTTTACACGTGAAGATGTCGTTAATTTTACAAAACAACATTACCACACTAACGAAATTGTTGTTGCAGTTTTAGGCAATTATCCCTTAAAAAGTATTGTTAACAAAGGAACGAAGTATTTTGCTGATGTCATAGAAAATACGGAGCCAGCAAAACGGATAAAACCCAGCATTTTAAAACCTGTTGAAAAAGTAATATACAAGCCGATTATGCAGGCCCATTGCCTATTGGGCACACAAACCTATGCTGCTCACCATCCCAATAAAACAGGCTTACTGCTTCTGAACAATTATTTTGGAGGCAATGGCATGAGCTCTGTTTTAAACCTGCAAATTAGAGAGAAGTATGGCATTGCTTACACTATAGAATCAAGCTATTCCCCACTTAGTGATACCGGTATTTTCTCCATCTATTTTGGAACCGATAAAGAAAAACAGCAGAAAGCCTTATCCCTGATTTTCAAGGAAATAAAAAAACTAAAGAATAAACCCTTAAACGAAATACAGTTACAAAAAGCCAAAAAGAAATTTATTGGGCAGATTGCACTTGGAGAAGAGAACCGTATTGGGCTTATAATCGCTATGGCAAAAAGCTTGATTGATTACAATAAAATTGATTCACTAGAAACAGTTTTCAAAAAAATTAATGCAGTAACCACTAAAGAAATTGCTCAAATTGCAAATGAGGTTTTAGATGAACAACAATTGAATGTGTTTACTTTCTGTCCAATAGCCGAATAATTGTTATTTTTGCATAATCAAATGCTTATGGCATTTATATTTCAACATGACAACGCATTTAAGATCAAGTATGCGGTTGAAATAAATGAATTAAATTAATATAGCTCAGGTTTTTTACAATCTGAAAAATACAATACGAATGAAACTACCTATAGTGGCTTATGGAGATCCGGTACTTAAAAAAGTAGCGGCTGATATTGACAAAAATTATCCTGATTTAGAGCAATTGATCAATAATATGTTTGATACCATGTATTATGCAAATGGCGTAGGTTTAGCCGCCCCCCAAATTGGATTGCCTATAAGGCTTTTTATTGTTGATACAGGTGAAGATGACAATGGTAATGCTGGGTATAAAAAGGTTTTTATTAATGCAGAAATTATAGAAGAAACAGGTGAGCCATGGAGCTTTACTGAAGGCTGCCTGAGCATACCTGATATCCGAGAAAATATTCTGCGCAAACCAAACATCAAAGTAAGGTATTTTGATGAGCACTGGATAGAGCACACTGATGATGTTAATGGCATGCCTGCACGGGTCATTCAACACGAATACGATCATATAGAGGGAAAGTTATTTACCGATAAGCTAACCGTACTTCGCAAAACCATGCTTAAAAACAAGCTGGATGCTATAGCTAAAGGAAATATTAAAACCGATTATAAAATGCGCTTTCCAAATAAAAGCAAAAAAAGATAGCCACAGCCGCTTAATCATAAGCAGAATTAACATAGTAATAAACCCGTTTAATGCAATTGTATGCTCGATTTCAAATTGCATGTTTTCAATACTGTTGCCAAGCGGCTTAATTTTACGCGTGCTGCCGATGAGCTATTTATCTCTCAGCCCGCCGTTACCAAGCACATTAAAGCACTCGAAGAACGATTTAAAACTACACTTTTTGAACGGAGTGGAAATAAGAAAATTTCATTAACAGCCGCAGGTGAAATATTGCTGCAGTATACAGATCAGTTATCTGGTATTTACCGGGAGCTGGAATATGACATGAACCTTTTAAACAAGCAACAAAACGGCCTGTTAAGAATTGGTGCCAGTACAACTGTTGCTCAATACATTTTACCGCAGGTCCTGGCTATATTTCATAAAAAATTCAGCTCAGTGCAGGTACAATTTATCACTGGCAATACAGAAGATATTGAACAGGCTTTATTAAATAAAGAAATTGAAGTTGGAATTATAGAAGGCTTATCCCGAAATCCACAAATTAAGTACGAAACCTATTTAAATGATGAGCTGGTATTGGTTTGTTCTGGTGCCAATAAAAAAATCAAACAGGAAACAATAAAACCCGAAACCCTCAAAAACTACCCCATACTATTGCGCGAACCTGGTTCAGGCACACTTGATGTATTAGCAAAAGCATTGAAATTACACCATATCAAATTGTCAGATCTTCAGGTAGAAATGCAGCTCGGCAGTACCGAAAGCATTAAATCATATTTACTGCACAGTGATTGCTTGGCCTTTTTATCAATCCATGCCATATTAAAAGAACTGAAAAGCGGAGCATTTAAAATTATTGATATTAAAGGGCTGAATATTGAACGGCCTTTTTATTTTATTCAATCCTATGGACCAGCATCTTCACTCAGCGAGCTTTTTATCCGTTTTGCACGGACGCACAAACCCGATTGATATTTCATCCATAACTTTTAGTTATGGATGAATGAAAAAAGTAATATAAATACGGCCATTATTGTATTGAAATTTGGGCATTAAAAAAAAGAAAATGAAAGCCCATGTTACCGATGATCAAAATCAACAGTTGATTTTGGCACTAAAACCCCGTAGCCGTAAAATAATTTTTATTGCCTGCATTGGAATCTGTTTAATCCCTGCTGTAAATCCAGCATTTGCTCTTTTACTTGGACTTATTGTTGCACAGTTTACAGGGCATCCCTATGTTAAGCTGAACCATAAAGCTACACACCTCTTACTTCAATACGCCGTAGTGGGCTTAGGTTTTGGAATAAATATACATACAGCCTTACAAATAGGGAAAACCGGATTTCTTTTCACCATATGCTCAATTTCGGGCACCTTAATATTGGGTTATTTTATAGGTAAATGGCTAAAAATTGAAAAGAAAACATCATATCTTATTGCTTCGGGTACGGCCATATGTGGCGGAAGTGCTATAGCTGCAATTTCTCCGGTCATACAAGCAAAGGAGCATCATATTTCCGCTGCGCTAGGCTGTGTATTTATACTTAATTCTATTGCCTTATTTACTTTTCCGTTGCTTGGCCATTATTTTAATTTATCACAAACACAATTTGGATTGTGGTGTGCCATTGCCATACACGATACCAGTTCAGTTGTAGGCGCAGCCAGTAAATTTGGAACACAGGCCCTTGAGGTTGCCACTACTGTTAAGCTGGGCAGGGCACTTTGGATTGTTCCTGTTTCCTTCATTTCTACATTCCTATTTAAAAATCCGGCTAAAAAAATCAATATTCCGTATTTTATTTTTTTCTTTATTCTTGCCATGTTCATTCATACTTATTTGTCTTTTATAGCCTTACTAAATCCCTATATCCTCTTGCTTGCCAAATCAAGCCTAACCTTAACTTTATTTCTAATTGGCGCAGGCTTATCCAGAGCAACCTTGCTCGCTGTTGGTTTAAAACCCTTATTGCAAGGCGTAAGCCTATGGATATTGGTATGTGCCTTTTCGTTATATGCTATAATTCAATATGTATAAAGCCCATTGGTATTTCCAAATGATATTGTCTGATATTTTAAAGGGCGCATATTAAAATAAAGTGAGCGCGCATGCAACTAAATGTACTGTTCTCCGTCTTATAAAAAACCGGCCTGATTTAGCGATCATTTTCAGGAAAAATTTTAATATGAACTACATCAAACTCTTTATGAGATCAAAGACACGCTGCCTATTTTTTTTATTTTTAAGCTTGAATCTTCTTACTTTTTCTGCCTTTTCACAAGATGCCTCAGGAACAATAAAAGGAACTTTACTCGATTCGGTTAGCCAAAAACCACTTGAATTTATCACACTGGCTTTAAAAAAAGAAGGATCTGTTGTTAAAACTTTATTGAGCACAGCACATGGCACATTCATTTTTGAAAAAATACCTTTTGGTGAATATACCTTAAGCATAGTGGCCATTGGGTTTACGGCCAAAAATATCCCATTAAAACTCTCGGCAGACCAACCTTATTTTGATGCCGGAAAGCTTCATCTTGATGCTCAAGCCAATACGTTATCTGATGTATCCATAAGTGTTTCGCGCCCTTTAATTAAACAGGAGGTAGACCGGATCAGTTACGATATTCAGGCTGATCCTGAAAGTAAAGTATTAACTGCATTGGATATGATGCGAAAGGTGCCCTTACTTTCTTTAGATGCCGATGACAACATTAAACTTAAAGGCAGCGGGAATTATAAAATATTAATTAATGGCAAGCCATCCAGTATGATTGCCCGAAACCCTAAAGATGTTTTACAAAGCATGCCCGCCTCATCCATTCAAAAAATAGAAGTCATTACCACACCGCCCTCTAAGTATGACAGCGAAGGCCTTGCGGGCATTATAAACATCATTACAAATAAAAAAATAGACAATGGCTATAACGGCAACTTAAATCTACGCCATCAATTTCCGGTTGGTGGCCCCAATATTGGGGGTTCTGTTACCTTAAAACAAGGAAAGTTTGGGATTACGGGATACGGTGGCACAGGAATTTATGGGTCTCCTTCAACAGAAATTATTTATAACCGTATTACCACAGGAGCCGAGCCAAGTGAGCTTTTAAATACCGGCTGGCGAAAATTCAAAAATAACCATCGGTATGGGGGCATGGACGTAAGCTATGAAATAGACTCTTTAAATTTAATTACAGTAGAGCTGAACCCATATAGCGGCTATAATAAATTAACTAAAGTACAGGAATTTAAATTAACAAGTCCAGCTCAAATTACAGCATACAGCCTATTAAGCAACAACCGGTTCAATTGGGATGGCTTTAATGCTTCGTTCAATTACCAATTGGGTTTTAAAAACATAAAAGATAGGCTGCTTACTTTTTCCTATGCATATAACGATGGGGGCAACCCTCAGTTAAATGATCTGTTTTTTAGCAACAGACAAAATTATACCGTACCTGATTACAAACAACAAAACGAAGGCAGAACAAAAGAGCAAACCCTGCAACTGGATTATGTCCACCCAATTAAAGAATTAAGAATTGAAGGAGGAGTTAAAAGTATCTTCAGAAATAACACAAGCAATTTTGAATATATGGGTTTAAACGCCAATAATGGAAACTATGAAATTGACCCTACAAGAACCAATACATTCACCAACAATCAAAATATACTTGGTGTGTACAATTCTTATTCATATACCCTAACCAATTGGGGTTTTAAAGGTGGTTTACGTTTGGAAGAAACCTTTGTAAAAGCAGATTTTATTAGTAATGCATCTCAAATAAACACCCATTATTTTAACCTGATCCCTACATTTTCGATCAACCGTAAGTTTAAAAATGAAACGAGTTTAAATTTTGGCTTTACACAGCGCATAGAGCGACCGGGCATAGACAATATTAATCCTTTTATTGACCGCTCAACGCCAAACTATGAATCGACCGGAAACCCAGATCTAAAGGCCGTACTCAGCAATAATTTTGAATTAACCTACAGCAGGTTTAAAAAGGGATCAATCAATTTGGGCTTAAGCTATAATTACTCCAACAATGCGGTACAAAGGATTGTTAAATATAGTGACATTGATAAAATAAGCAGAAGTTCATACGCCAATATTGGCAAAAACAAAGCATTAACAAGCAATCTAAATGTAACTTATCCCCTAAATACAAAATGGAATTTAAGCATTAATGGAAATATTGGCTATACCTGGATTGAAGGATATATTGATGGTAAATCTGCTAAAAATGACGGCTTTACGGGCTATATTTATTTAAATACAGGCTATAAGTTTAATCACGGCTGGAGGGCAACCACCACCTTTAGCTACAATGCTGCAGAAGTGATGCTGCAGGGAAAATCAGGTCAGTATTCTTATATGTCTTTTAGTGGAAGCAAAGAACTTATTAAAGATAGGCTTACTTTTTCAGCCAGCATAAATAACCCATTTACAAAATACAGGTATTACAGAACCTTTGTTCAAGGAGATAATTTTTCGCAAAATTACAGTGGTCAAAATTTCAACCGCTCGGTAAATATGAGCTTAAACTGGAAATTCGGCAAGCTTAGCAATTCAATTAAAAAGAATCAGCGCAACATTAATAATGATGATGTAAAAAGTGGAAGCAAGTCTGGCAATTAAAACCCACCTATAATGATTTTGTTCCTCAATCAACAGAAGAACGGTTAGATATATTCCTGTTTCGTGTAAAAAACCAGAGGGTTGATGTAAAAAAATAAACAGATCATGTAAAAACCTGCACATTTGTACTGTTATTTAATAACGCAAGGCTTACGCGATACGAAGCTATAAAAATATTCAAAATCATATGTCAAACGCCGGGTTCCTTAAAACCAATCCTTCAACTGACATATGATTTTTTTTATGCCTAATTTTTATACCGCTTAATTTCGATTTTCTTTTCCTTTACTTTAAAGGTAAGCGTAGGTATTGTGATTCCTATTCCAGCCTTAACTGTAATTTCAGGATAGGCACCATCAAAATAAATATGCTCCGGCAAATGTGCAAGATCAGGAAACACTTGATAAGTACCTTCAGGCAAATAAATTGAGTACTCCCCTTCAGCCCCTGTTTTAACGTTTCTAACAGCTCCATCCTTAGCTTTTAAGAAAATGTTAAACCCTGATAATGTCTGAGTGATTTCCTGACTTCTATTTTCATCATAAATAATAGAAATTTTACCACTTACGTTGCCGCTCTTTTGCATAGCCACCTGCAGTTTAACATTTTTTTGGCTCACCAAAATTTGAACAGGCATAATCTCATAACCGTTTTGCAGTGGCATACTTAAACGATAGTTTCCGTATGGAACTTTATTATACTGTATGGTTCCATTTGCAGGAATTATAAAAATAATATTATTAATCAGCACATTGCCTGTAACAGCGACTTCATCACCCTCATCATAAACGCCATTTTGATTGTTATCTTTATAAAACAAGATTTCAATATTTCCTTTTTTACCTGCTGCATGTTGTTTGGGTTCAGGCAATTTCTGGCTGATTCCAGCTTGAATACTTCTAAAAGATGAGTTCGCCAAACTGGTTCTATACTCATATTGGAAAGAACTCACATAAAAAGATGTTTTTGGCGTAATTAAATAGTCGGCTTTAGCCATATATGTTGTATTGTTCCCATATAGGGCATCGCGATAAAAAATTAACCCGGCCTCTGCACGGAGCTTTCTGTTAAAAAAATATTGGTGAAACGACGGGCTGATGCTGTATCGATATATTTCTTCATCACTAAGGGTGCTATTATAGGATTCAGCTAAGAAAAAACTGCCTTTCTGGAGATAGGTATTTAGGCTCATCCAACTGTTTGACCAGGTTGCATTTAAACGCAGCTGTAATTTTGGCTGTCCATTTATTCCTTTAATAAAACCATTATCTAGCGACAGGAAAACATTCTGCTTAAAATTTTGGCTGTGCCAGTTGACCGATTCGTTTAAACGATAGGCAACGAGTTCATTTACATTGCCCAATGCACCGCCATATTGCGCGCGTTCCTGATCTCTTGATGCTGTAAGTGTCAGGTTAAAGTTTGTTTTTACAGGGATTGCCCAGCCAGCTTCAAAACGTTGGAGCATATAATCCCGCTGAAATAAAAATAAGGTTTGCTGGTACAGTGGGTTGTAACTGTAACGGCTATAACCCAACCAAAAATTCTGCTTTCCAATATACCTGCTTATACGCTCGTTTAACTGTAAAACACCTCTTCTAATACCCGGATAATAAGCCGTTGAAAAAAAATTACTGCTGCTAAAATTGACTTTCTTCCATACGCCGCTTAAATTTGTGCCCAATGAAAAAGAAGGTTTTATATCTTCTGGGTTAATTAAGCTTTGCGACAATCCGCCTCCAACGTTTACATTCATTACAATGTGCCTGCTGTTAAACAGACCAACAGAATTGTTTGACAGCAGGCTTCTGCTCTGCTCAAGTGGGGCATAATCAAAAATAAGTGTATTGGTATACTGATGGCCACTGGTATCTTTTAAATTTGTTTTTAAATAGGCCATGTAACCATAATCTAAATTATCACCTAATAGGTTATATGATTTTTGGACTAAAGCTGTTTCTATTCCATGCTGATCGGCATCAGTTCGGCTATAAAGTTTAACACCTCTTCCATTAACAAAACTTTCAAGGCTTTCTGATATATTTCCTATTGTTAAGCCCTTTTTATCATTTTCATAATTAACCCAGGTATTGCTGATAAGGGGCTTGTTATTTAAACTATTCCACTGGTAGGCATCTACACTAAAACCGAGCATGCCTTTACCCAATTGAGTTGCACCCGTACCATTCAGTTGCCAGGACTGCGAATCACTAAACAGGTTTTGTCCGCTTAATGAAAGCTGATTGGATAAACCGTGGTTTAAAATATTTTGCTGTGTTTCCGAGTTTACAAACTGCCTGCTGGCTGCAGCATTCTGCACATAAGCAACTGCATTTCCAAATAAATCCCCATTTTTATATAGTCCAGCGATGTTGATATAAAAATTATTAACCTGGTAAAGTTCACGGTTAATGATTTTACTAAAAGTTAAACTCTGTTCTGTTCCAGGGGTTAAATGTAAATTCTTTTCCAAAATACTTTTGCCTCCGTTCTCAGCCGGAAAAGCGGCTACAAGCTTTAAATCTTCGATCTGATTTCCCGAATTTCTAACCATTACATTCACAATAAGGGAGTCACCAACCTGCTTAAGTAATATACTTGGATTTAAAACTATTAATTCGGTGGACCGTATGGGCGCAATTTTAATCTGGCTTTTTGATTTCGATACTGATGTTCCCGATAAATTCAAAAGCTGAAAGCTCATTTCATTAATGCTGGCAACAGCATTGTTCAGCACTAAAAATTTAAAAGGATAAAAAACATGGCTTTTACCTGCAACTTTAACTCTTAAAGCTTGATCTGACAACAAACTAAAACCTTTTGGCAGAACAGGGACAATCTGCCCCTCAAAATCACCATCAGTGCTATTATCTATACGGATGGTAATGGAAACAAGTTTTTCACGCCCGATATTAATTAAACTATCTGAACTGATTTTTAATCCGATATTGGTCTGTGCATTTAATTTCATACTTAGGCAAAACATAAATATGCAACAGAAAAAAAATATCTTATTAAAACAGGTGTTCATTAAGGCTATTGAGGAATAATTTCGTAAATCAGAATACCGCTATAATTATTTGGCACGGCATTGATAAGCCTGCTATCATTTGCTTTTGTAAAATAGCGGATATTGTATTTATAAGTTTCAGCATTGGCCGTATTACTGCCCCCATTTCCTAAAGTTTGGCTGGTTTCAGATAGCGCAATAGTACCAGAACCTGAACCGCCTGCGGCGCTAAGCTGTAGGTTAATTACCGATACAGGCAAAGTATTACTGCCCGCACTAAAATAGGCATTACTTGTGCGTACCTGTACGGCATAAGGCGTTGCTGCAGTCACGATTAATCCATTGGCATAGCTTACCGATGTGCCATTTACATAATCATTCATGGTTTTTAGCTCTAATAAGCCAGAACGCGCATTGTCCTGAACCTGGATCCCATAGCTTGCAGGCGTAGTGTAATTGCCATCAGGCCTAATCTGCATAGCATTGGTCGCACTCGATCTCGAAAGTTCAGCTCCTCTATTATCAAGCAAGACAAAAGCGAGGTTTAAAGAGTAAGCTTGCCAGGTTTTAAGTGCATCTAAATATGATCCCCCCTCTAAAATTACATCAACAGTAAGCGTAATATTTTTATAATATTCATCATTTCCATTGCTTAAGGGATAATTGGACGAACTAATCAGCAAAGATTGAATCCCCGGAGAATTTAATGGCACAGGTGTAGTACCACTGCCAATCTGCTGAAAAGTAGCTCCGTTAATCGCACTCAGCTTTAATTTAATTTTGCCGTAAGGAAGAACCTTACCCTCGCTATTGCTAATTGGCTGGTTTAAAATAGCACCCAAGCTCCAGTTTGGATAATTTTTATTATTACCCTCAATAGAAATCTGCAACTGAAAAGCATTTCCAAAAGTCTGTGTTTGAGAAGAACTGACCTGCATATAGGTTTGGTTACTCGCTGCAATTTTAGGCTGTGCAAAAGCTTGATTGAAAAAGCCTATTACAAACAGCATTAAGACCTGAAATACAATGTTTGCTTTATTCATTTTTAAATTCTAATTCAGCCAATTTTACTGTTGTATCATCTCCATAATTTAGCACCGCTGATGCAACATATTCTCCTTTTTCAAGTCCTGAGGGAAGTGAAAAATAAACGTTACGCTGATTTCCAGGCAGGGAATAAAAAATAACTTCTTTTAAATTTATTTTTTTCCCGGTTTGCCTGTTCAGTAATTCACAGCTTGCTGTACCATCTGCCCAAACATTTCCGATATTTGCAAATTTTAAAATAAGCTCCTGATTAAGCTTACTAAAATTTTCAATATCCAAGTTTGCTTTTCTATTGACCGGAAATCTTTGGTATAATTTAATGCCAGTACGTACGGCCACTTTAATGTTTGTCCCTTTTTGGCTAACATCATCTACAGGATTAAGCTGGCTTACATAAAGCATCGCCGTATGTACTGGCAAAGTATCTGTTAAAGATGCCGGTGGAGAAACCTGTACCTCAATATCTTTGGTTTCTCCAGGTGCAAGGGAGAAAAAAGAGGAAGGCAAAACGGCTAGCCATTTAGCACAAGAAACCGCTGTACTGCCTGCATCGTAAATTTGATTATTCCCCTTATCATCATAAGACCAATCATTCAAAGAGATACTCAAATCAAGTGTAGATGTTTTACTTACATTACTTATTGTAATTTTCTGACTTTGTGTTTGGCCTGCAGCAACAGTAAAATAAACTCTTGGAGGCGTAACGGACAGACCTGTTTGTGCATATATACCAAAAGGCATAACGAACATCAAAAGCACCAGTATATAATATGATCTTTTCATGAGCAGATGAAAGATAACAGTTTAAAAATCAAATATACAATAAAGGCAACTTTGATCTCCTCAAAATTGCCTTTAACAATATTTTTTTATTTATTAGTTTGCCTCAATCGTGTAGGTAACGGTTGTAGTATATACAGTAGGGTTTTCAGTTTTAAAATACTTATCAACATATTTCTGAGCACCAGCTGCTTTATAAGTAATGTTAAAGTTTTTGTTTACACTACCTGTTGTACTTGAAATGATGGTTTGATCAGTATTACTTAAGTTACGGGCAGTATAGTTTGCATTTGCCAATTGGTTGCTTGTACCAGCTAAAGGACTGATACTTACATCACTTGCATCAATAGTAGATTTTGTACCTGTTAAAGTTGCAGCCGCAGATTTAACTTTTACCACAAAAGCTCCGGTACTGTATACGGTTAAATGGTCAGCCTCAGCTAAACTAACACCATCTGTATAGTTGGTTGTTGTTTTATAATCAAGGTTTACTGTTGTTTGAGTTGGGTTAACAGTAATGGTTTGAATTGGATATAAACGGATGTTTAAAGTTGCATTGTCAGTTTGTGCCATTGCAACTTTACCTACAAATGTTAAAATAATTAAAGAGATACTTAATGCTAAAGATTTCATAAGTTTAATTTTATAATTGTTTTTTTAAATTTTAATTCTATTTTTGTTTACCAACCAAAAAGAAAGGCTTTTTCTGGCCCATATTTTAATGTAACATTTCTGTTTGATTTGAGTGCAAAGGTATTGCAATCAATATATTTTAAAATATGAAAATTTACCTAAAACATATTAAAAATCACACCCCCTTAAAAAGACAAAATATAAAAAACAAAGACACTGACAATCAATCGATTACACAACAAAACAAAGTTATACAATTGTCAAAAAAAAATATTTTGTATATTTAATTAGTCGACAAATAAACCACATTGATTATTTATACAGAAGCTAAAGGCCTACAGTAAAGCCATATTCAGCAGATAATTCAGTATTTGTTACACTGTCTTTGCAGATTATATAAAAAAGAAACCAAATATATTTAATTGGATTTAGAACCGATGTTAAGGTATAGGTTCCTGTATTTTTTAGGGCTGTAACCAGAGTGCTTAGTAAAAAAAGCACTAAAATTATTCTCTTCCGTAAAACCCATGCTATAGCTAATTTCTTTAATTGTAAGCGTGCTATGGGCCAATTTACTTTTAGCTTCCTCAAATACCTTCTCCATAATCAGGTTTTTTGCCGAACGCCCATAAATATTGGTAATGGCCTGATTTAGTCTTCTTGGTGTTGTATTTAAGGCATTTGCATAATAGTCCAGTTTCTTTTCATGCTGATATTTGGAATTTAGCAATTCTCTGAACTTTGTTGCCATTACACGGTCTTCTGCATTGCTGTATTGAATTTCCGGACTCTGTAGGCCTTGCGACAGGAAAGTTGACCTAAGCAGCATAGCCTGTATTGCATTATGGATAATATCTGTTACCATAGGTGCCTGTGGCCTAATGAACAGTTTTTCGAGAAACTCCATCTGGTTGGTGACATATGCCCCAATATCAATTGATGGTTTACTAATGTAAATTTTGCTCAGGTCAAAAAACAAAGGATTATTCTGAATAAAATAAGCATCATTTGGGGTTCGGGCATAAAAGCCGTAATCAAAAGCAATCACCCAGAAATCATCAGCCTGATCTTCAACAAAAGCATGATAACGATCGGGTCCAATAAAAAGAAAATGATTTTGGGGTACATGAACATTTTCGTTTTCTATACAGTGTACGGATGTCTCCCCGGTAGAAAAAAGAATAAAAAATATAGGCCATCGTTTTACCGTGGAAATATCTTTAAAATATTTTTTCAAATCACGTGATCGACATACATAGATTTGATCTTTCTTTACAAAATCAATTCTTTCACTGATATTCATATATATTTTGGGGGAGTTCAAGACACCAACAGCAACTACCGAAGGAACATATTGCTAATATAAAATTTTTCCTGGTAAAACATTCTTAATCGGATCTTTAACTTTAGTTTATATTCATTATTAAAACCAAATGCGCTTATAAGCACTAAAATTAACCTCAACGCCTCATCAGCTAATTTCCTAACCATTGCAGGTCCTTTTGATACCCAAATTTTAATACCCACACACTGATTTACAAGGGCTATCCTGATTTTCTTCAAAATTTATTGCAGCAACTGGAAAATCAATCAAGAAGCATAGGGTGGTTTATTGCGCCTAAATTTGATCAGTAAAAATGCCATAACGAAAATCATACTAAGCAACTTTAAACAAAAAGTCTATTTTTGCTACAAAATCAATTTACAAAAAATGAAACTTAGTTTATTATGGCTTTTTGTTATTGGGTCATGTTCAGTACAGGCTCAAAACAATAAAACCACCGCTGTTAAAATAGTGAATAAGGATAGCCTAACTTTTGATAGCCTGGCTCACAAAATCGTTTTTAAACTTAACAATACAACTTTCAGCGGAGCAGGGTGGGACTTGCTCACTACCGAAATTAATAAAGCCCAGTTTGTACTTATAGGTGAACAGCATGGCGAGGCAGAAGTACCCCTGTTTACAGGTAAAGTTGCCGAAATTCTAAAACCCAAAGCATTGGTTATAGAAATTGACCCATACACCGCTAATGAACTTAAAAAAGTGGGATCAGACCAAAAGCTATATAATAAAGTACTAAAAGAAAATCCATATGCTTTTTCATTTTACAGCTGGCAACAAGAAATGGACCTCATTACAAAATTACAGTTGACAGGTGCCGATATATGGGGTTTAAATGAAATCAATTTTCTTTCTATAGGTACTTTTTTTAATACCTTATCCGATAACGCCAAATCCGTTTCCAATAAAAAAGCCGCAGCAACATTAGCAAAACAATCTATCGATAATGATCAACCTATTTATGCAGGTGGTAATTTTAGTAAGCTTTCAGTTTTCCAATTAAAAGAAAGTACAGTTGATTCTTTACTCCTGCTCTTTAAAAATGAAAGTGCTATTTGCAAAAAAATGCTTACTGATTTAAAAATGAGTTTGCCTATTTTTAAAAATACCAGCTACCAGAAGCGCGTCAATTTAATGCAAAAGAACCTACTCAATTATCTGCACAACAATATTACTGCTGATGCGATTGAAGTGCCCAAATTGCTGTTTAAATTCGGCGCTAACCATGTTACCCGCACCAATGACCTGACCAACACTTTTGAGGTGGGCAACTTGGCCGATCAACTTGCAGGTGCTGCCGGCACAAAAACACTACACATATTAGTTTTTGGCAAATCAGGTACAATTAACAATATGACTGTGGCTGATAATAAAAAGGCCGTTGAATCTTATGATCTTTTAAATGACAAAGACCTCAAAATGTTCGGTCAATTTACAGCTCCTGTTGTAAATGATGAATGGGCTGTATATGACCTCAGATTAATGAGAAAAGCTATAAAAGCAGGGAAATACCAGGCAAACCATGCTCAAATTAAAGCAATGGCAATGGGCTATGATCTGCTGGTTACTTTTGCCAAAACAACTGCAAGCAGGTTTATAGAATAATGGCTTTGTTGTCAGATCGGTTTATATAATCACATGTACAAATCCAATTGTAACAAATTTCAATTGAGACAAAGGTGCTGCTATTGGTTATGCTGAATGTATTTATTTAATATATACAAGCTAATTGGTTTTAGCTTTTTTGCTGTATATTTTGGGTGAAAACCATCTGAAGTATAAAACTCTGCACTGCCTATATTTATTTTTGCATACCAAAAGTTGCCCATGGCATTTCGCGTTATGGTATCTATGCGGGTAATTTTCTTTAAATGTGCCACTTTAAAGGTATCCAAAGGAATAATTGTGCCATTAGGAATTTTCGCATCACAAGCAATCTCCTCATAATCTTCCGAAAAACTACTGGACATTTACTGCAATTCCGTTGGTAAGAACAGTGTATTATTACTAAACATTCCTCCGGATACGGATGGATTGATCAATAAAAGTGACCTGGCTAGTTTAAAAGAATGGTCAAGGATTAGGACGGGAACATTTAAAACAAATTTAGCCGCAAAAGCCAGGATTAGTTTTTTAAATGGCAAACATCCGAAAGCACTTTTGGACGGTAACTGTAGCACATACTGGACTACAAATGGAACAGACACCACGGCAGTAACCGAATTGACCCTACCCGATGCTGTGACTTTTGATGTGGCAATGCTACAGGAAAACATTACCATAGGCCAGAGCAATTTTCCATCGACTACTGGAAAGACGGTGCATGGCAGAACTTGACTGGTGGAACTGGAATTGGCTATAAACGTTTGCTTAAACTTGAACCGGTTACTTCAGGAAAGGTG
>Ga0116227_10008141_pt1 | contig 19964 bp, 21 predicted proteins | sample S1TSphgellanicum_FD_89693 | JGI IMG/M metagenome (GOLD analysis project Ga0116227, IMG submission 89693) | Host-associated microbial communities from peat moss isolated from Minnesota, USA - S1T2_Fb - Sphagnum magellanicum MG | ecosystem: Host-associated > Plants > Peat moss > Unclassified... | reverse complement strand
TTTTTTTTTTTTTACTTTTAAAATTTTTATTTCTTTAAACAAAATTTAAAATTAAATTTAAACCAAATTTAAAATTAAAAGTTTTTAATTTTTTTTTTTTTTTTTTTTTAGTGCTTTCCTTGATGTTGAAAATGGCCTCCACCTATCTAAGGCTCACGTTAGGTTGGGGTCCAGGGTTCAAATTCCTAGGAATCAATTTGAACTCACTTGCAGCAAATTGTATACTTGAGTTGGACCTTGCCTTGGATAATAGCTTGCATCTTGGTTCTTCAAATCATTTGCTCTCCTTTTGAGCTGTTTATTTTTTTTGGGTTTCAAACCAATTGATTTTCTCTCCAAAATGGCAACATGTACATTTAGTCTCAATTTGCTACTATTTGATATTGGACCAATTTATGGCTATTATCCAATAAGATTGCTCTATTTTATTGGACCTTGGACCCTCATCTAAAGAGGCCCTAAGCAAGGTAGTTTTAGGTGGCAATCTCCAAAGTGTTAGTATGGCTACATGCCTTTCTTTGCCTTAGTAAGATGGTGATGGTATATGCTGAAATTTCACAAACAAACCTAAATTATAGTGTTGGTATTTGCATGTTTTAAGAGGTTGGCTGGTAGTATGTGAGTGCCTTCACCTACGTCGTTGTCACTCTTTCTTTTTGGATACTTTGATTGGGGTAGCCTAATGGAGCATGTTAGGGACTAGCTAGGTCCTAGCAACACTTATGTTGGGATTAGCCATTGTTCACTACATTCTACTGACAAAGGTAGCTTAGGCAAGTTCTTTTGTTGGCCTTGCCTTGGTAGGCAAGGATATTGTGTTTAGATTCATTATAGAGTATACTAGCTTAAGGGATTTTGGCCCCTAGGTAGTAGGTCTATTTTTATATGAGGAGTTTTGAAAGATGATATTTTGGCTTGTGTTGAAACTTGAGATTAGTTATAGAGTTATGATATCTTGAAGGATTTTGGTTTCCTTTAGAGGATTTTTTTGAAGATTATATTTTTGCATGATGAAATATTTGAATTTCCATAATTCTTCTTTTGCCTTAAGATGCTTTTAAATGCAAATGGCAAGGCCACAATGTGATACACCCCTTGTTTAAATTACCATTGGTATTTAAATGTTTGTAGAATGTTTCAAATTTCTTCTTTATTTAACTTGTTTCATAAAATATACAATGAGTAACTTCTCATCGGGGTAGCTTCTAGTTGGAACAAAACAGTACAAAAGAATGTGATTTGTCGAACTCAAAAAGTCATGACACACGTATGAGATAAACTTTTCTTGTTCATCCATTACAATGTACAATTTGTGAGGTTTATTGTGACATATATTACATTAATTTGACAAAGTTTGACATTATTACGTGATGACACATATGGCACACCTATATAAAATACCTAAGAATTTAAAATTAGCTTCAAAGACTAAGTATGGTTTGGAGTTAAAGCAAATGCCATGTGTGATCATTCTAAATTCCTAGGTATTTTATATAGGTGTGCCATTGCTAGTACAACTCATGTCAAAAGTCTCTTCACAAAAATCTGTTCAGACATCTCTTCACAAAAATCTACCTTGTAAAGGTGTTAAATGGGAGGCTGGGCCTCTTGGTTTTGACATCAAGCATAGGATTTTGACATGAGGCCAGGCTTTTGACATGGGGCTGAGCTCTTGACATGTGTTATTTGGTATGTATGTTTAGGCCTCACAAAATTTCAATAACCCAAAAGCTAGATATGCATGGACAATTAGACCTAAATTGTGTAAAGCAAGTGATAAATCATATGTGTGTGAACAACACATGTAATACAAATAAATTTGATCTGAGTCACTTAGCATTTTCCTTGGTGTAGAGGTCACTTTAATTGGGATACTAAATTCTTATTGGACAAACATGGATGGGCCACAATTGAGCTCAAGCATGGCCTTTTTTTTGTTATTCCATTGCCATTGCTCAACAATTTAAAAAGAGAGAGAGAGGGAGGAGTTTTTAAAAGCTTGCAGAACTTTATTTATAAACACACGGCTGATTCAAAAAATGTAGAAAAGGTGTTAAGGAAAAAAAAAGGGAGGGGAGAATTTAAAGGCCATCAAGTTAGCACAGACCAAACCCACATACATTTTCTCAGTTCCAAAGACCAAAACCCATATTGGATTCAGGATACATTGCAAGACAAGACAAGACGACACATCCCCATGCATGCATCCATCCATCCATCATCCCTGCCTTATCCATCACCATCCATTTTGCAGCAACCTGTATTTTTTCCCTCTGGATAATTGACCTAATTTTGCTTGGCTGGACAACAACGAATGCCTCATCGCGCTACTCAAAGGGCTAAAACCCTAACTGTCGTCACGCGAATTTGTAGATTACCATCTTTTTTTGAGCGCGAGCGAGCAAAATCTTGTTGGGTTTTTTTTTTTTGGGTTGTTGTTGTTTGGATCTAAGTAAGTCGCTGTATATTTGGCCGGGGAATTGCACTGCTGGAACGTTGCTGGAAGTGGGCAGGAATTGGCCCCTCGGTGCTCAGAGTTGAAAGGGATTGAATTCCAGGAGTTTCAGAGGCATTCAGAAATTCCAGAAGAGGCTCTGAAGAGGCTAAGAAGAGGCTCTGGAAGGAGTGTTGTTACGGGTTTGTTGCTGAGGGACGTCGAAATGTTGAGTTCGGTGGCAGGAATGGGGCTGGTTGCAGTGTCTGGTTCATCTACATCTCCAGCTCCGGCTCCAATTAGTAGCTTAGCCTCATTTTCTTCGCATGGGAATTTCCTTTCCTCTTCACTCTGTGTCCCAGATTTGGTCCCGAAGAGGACATGGAAAGTGCGAGCCGGTATTGTCCTTTTGGGTTACCTAACTCTTTTTTTTTTGGGATAATCGCTCTGTCCATCACTCGAAAACCAAAAAAAATTGTGCTATCCGGTCAACTGCGTGAGAAGAAGTGAATCGAATGATTCTGTTGCAGTTATGTACCAAAAATCTGGATCATCTAGAGAATAGAGAAAAATCTGTGGACCATCAAGTCTTAGACCTGAGATGCATCGACTTGGCTGCAAGTCTCATTGTAACAGGCTTCGGATCCAAAATTGATAGGACTAGGCTTAGAAACCGGTGGTGCCAAGTATCAGAGCCTGAATTGTGGAGTTTCTATTGTGCAGGGGAGCCATCAGAGAAATCCCTGGAGGTGATGCGGAAGTTTTCTGAGCAATATGCAAGGAGATCAGATACATTCTTTTGTGTTGACAAAGGTGTTACTGCTGTGGTTGTAAAGGTGAGTTGACTAGTTGACACTCCACTCAATCTTTCTGTTTTTGAAAGCAGTTTTGCCTGTGAAGTTCAGAGTCGTGTATCTTCCAGCTGTGCTGCAAAGTTGTGTGAAGTGGACCTTTACACATGACGAAAACTTCACTGGGACACGGAGTTATATCTCGCCTGATCTCTTCCACGTTCTGAGCAAACCATAAAGTGTCCTTAGATTCTTCAGTGAAGATTGATCCTCAGGTAATTAATTGTTCACAAAAGGGGAGAAGAGGACAGTCTGTTCAATGAAGGGCACAAAGAAGCATACTGAGTTGCTGAGACAGGATTTGAAACCATTCGAACTCTGTTGTTCTTCTTGTGCCTTCTTATGCAGCACATCTAAAATAATGTATGCTGGAGTTCAGGGACTGGCAGAGCATAAGGACACCCTTGGAGCCCCTCTTTGCCCATGCCGGTTAGTACTCTCATCCAACATTGAAGGTTATGGCCATCATGTGCACACTGTGGTGGCTCTCAGGAATGATTTATCACAATGAATGAAATGCATTCAAAAGAAAAGCACATGTTGAAACATGCTTATGCCTTTCACAAATGTGATGTGGTGCAGGCATTATGATGACAAGGTTGCAGAGGTACAGCAGGGATTTTGGAATTGTCCATGTGTCCCCATGCGTGAAAGGTGAGTTTTGGCCTAATTAAATCACAGTAATGGGCCTCTTGTAGCATCATTTAAGTTCATCTTGTCAAATAACATAGCAGGTTACACCCAATTTTGAGTATTGAGGCCCATATCAATAATGGTGGTTTGCACTGGTTTGCAGGAAGGAGTGTCATTGCATGCTTTTTCTCACTCCTGAGAATGATTTTGCTGGTGAAGATCAGGTGACTTAATTTGCAATCCATGACAGCTTAGGATTCACAAGTGTTTCCTCCAAACTCATGGATGAGCAAACTATGTTGCTATGTTGGATCAAGTTGGGTTGGTTTTTGGGGTCATCCTGTGCCTAATACTGGAGACTAAAGTCCACACCTTGTTGGGTGCAGCATATTTCACTAAAGGAGATTCAGGAGTTGACAGCCTGAGCAGCAGCAGATGTTCTTGTAGAACTACGCATTGTTTCTGAATTTCAAACCCCTAACCCAAACCCTCCCTCTGGATATGAATGCTTGATGCAAAATATGGTCTTCTGATATATGTAAGTTAGGGAAATAGGATGTGTATTTAAAGGGATTCCATCCTGTAAATCAGTGGAGTACAGTGGAAGCTGTTGGAAGCTTGACCTCTGTTCATGTATTCATCAGTTCCCACTCCATTTGGGCATTCTCAATTTGTCGAATTTGCATTGGATTTATATAATATCTTCAGTTTGTTATGAGAAGTCAGAACTTCTATTCTAACTTCTTGCAAGGTAAGAAGTGATCCTAATTACCCTGGCTTTGTTTGTAATCTAGCAGATTGAATGCAAAGTGTAAGCACATGCTGGAGTTCTGAATGCTTGCTCTCATTATTTGTGTCACTTATGAGCATTTTACCCATACACTATGTCACTATGTGTGGTTTGTACCACAAGTGTGCAACCAATCACAATGGTGGCGGACTGTTAGGCAGCACTGTAGATGGCTATGAAGTTCAGTGAAGTTGTGTCTTTTGGGCTGCCAGAGAACATCATAGTCAGGTGTCAAATGTGTTACTGGAATGGAACTCCGAGAGTTTGTGCCCACTGTCTTTCACTTTTTTTTGGGAGCCATGGGTTTCTAGTACCAACCAGACTACAGCTTTTCTTTTAGATTGGCAGAAGATTCCTCCTTTTAGAGCATCTCCAGTGATGCTATGCTTAGTATGTTGCTGCAAAAATATTTTTCACATCCAAGTTTAGTTATTCACATTTTTGCAACCTGAGCCATAAAACTGAAACTGGGACTGCAAATAGGTGGGGAACTACTAGTAGTAAACTACCTGGACCAATCATAACAAAGGGCCAATCAGAGACATTGAGCAGCAGTCAGATCATCGGAGCAGTTTGTCTTCCCTTCTCATTCCAGTTGAGGCATTGGAGTTGAGTTTTGGTGGTCACTGCTCCATATTCTTCTTCAACTTGTTTGGACCCGTGTCAACAGTTTTCCATCACTCCTGCAATTGGATATACACTGGCTGGAGTGAACCAGCAGCCACCAGTGCACCAGTTCAGGATGAGGCTGTTCAAGCTGTTTTGAGGATGAACCCAAACACATCCAAGTAGGGCATTTTTATTTTTCTCTTCCCCTGCCCAGGATTTTTTCGGCCCTCTTCTCTGCCCCAAAGCTTTCCCCCTCCTAAATTTAAACTCATTTTCTCTCCCTCAAGTTTAGCTTCTTTCTTCTCACCTCTATCGCCAGAGCTTCAAGGTGAGCTTAGGAACATGGAGACACAAGAGAGCTTGGAGCTTCAACCCAATGGCAAAAGCTTGAACTTGAAGGTGAGCTCCCTCTCATCCTCCTTTTTTAATTTTTCAATCTTTTGACATGGAGACACAAGAGATCTTGGAGCTTCAACCTAATGGCAAAAGCTCGAGCTTGAAGGTAAGCTCCTTCTCCTCCTCCTTTTTTATTTTTTCAATCTTTTTTTTGTTGTGAAAAAGACAATGGCAAGAATGTTGTTGTCATCATCTTCTTCTCTTTGTTTGAGAAGAAAATGATGGCATTGCCATCATGCTTTTTTGTCCTTGTTTTGTTGTGAAAAAGATGATGACAAATGTTGTTATTTTCTTGTTCTCAATCTTTGACAATAAGAAGGACAACAACAAATTAATGATTTTATGTTTTTTTTTAAAAATGAGTTTACAACTTTAAGAGAGAAAAACATAATTATGTACATCGTTGAAGAAAAGTTAAAACATGAACTTTTTATTGATTTTGAAAAATTTTGAACATTAAATAGTAAATTTTATATTAAACCCTAAACCTTTGTACCATCAATGTAATCCATTTTGTGTACGTTTATTTTCATATATGTTAAATCATATTGTAAGGTGAACAAATAATTTTGAAAATATCAATTTCATGATGTATTGGTGAAGAATTATTTTGAAAATATTTTTATGTTTCATGATTAATGAATTATCACAATTCAATACAAGTATTACATTTTAACAAAAGTGAGTTTAAAAACATTGAATTTTAACAACTATGAAACATATGAAAACAAAGGAGATTCATAATTATGTTATAGATTTAAATAATGAATAAGATCAAAAATCAATACAATGAGCAAAGTTTAAAGTATAAACTTAAAACCTTGAAATACATGAATGAAATTCCTAAACCTTAAATCACAAGGCTTAACTTTTAAAATTTGAATGACATGTTGTCATAAGGCTTATTAAAATCCAAACTATATAAACCTTATCAAAAATAAATCTTAATGATATATGCCCTAAACCCAAAAAACAATACAAATTATATAATAAAAAACAAAAAAATTAAAGAGAATATAGAAAATAGTTTAGAAACTAAATTTTTAAACTTTTAAACTACAAATATTTACTGACAAAAAAAAAGGTATGTTTCTTACCTTTGTGTGATATCTTCAAGTTTTTTTTTCCACTATTTTGAAAAAAATATAAAATGAAATTGTATTGTTTCACATATTCTAAAACCCAAAATAATTTTCTCCAAATTTGGCTTAATTTAAGTTAATTGTTAAAAATTTGTGAAAATTTTATCAATTAATTATGTCTCACGAACTCCAACTGAACTAAAAAGATGTGCAAAACACATTGAACCTCGACACAAAAAGCATATGGAATATGATGGTATGATTAGGGGTGTGGTAAACCAAGTTGGAAAGGATCGATGATATTTAAAGATGTAATCCATGTCCAAATTGAAGGAGGAGAAGATGGTAATGTTGAAAATATTGGCACCTTGAAGGTTAATGATTGCTTATGTGCAGTGCATGATGCCTAGTGATGTGCTAATGTTGCTCTTACTACATATAAGTGATCGAAACAAAAACAAGGAACATGCGGATGTTGTTCATGGGATGGATAGGTTCTTAATATAGGTACAAATGATTGAAGAATAATTCAAGGCTAATGATGTAAACAAGGTGTGAACTATGAGGACAAACTAAATGCAAATGAAGAGACTAGATGAAACAAAGTAGATGTAATGGGAATCATTAAGTGAGGGGGTCGAAATGTTTTATGACGATCCACACAAGTCATCAAGATATAATAATCTTGTTATGATAACCATCAGTGTTTTGATGCAATGAAACTATAGAGTTGGCCATGCTTAAACACAATAATTAATGAAGCTTAAACCTTAAATTGTAAGGGTTTTAAACCTACCTACCTACTTACTTGGATGTTTTTTTTTCAAATGAAAAACTAGTAGCTAAAGCAAAATTTCGTGCAATCATGGTGGAGTGTTTTTCTTGTTTGGGGAATTTTTAGACTAAAGTTTAAAAAGCCTTAATAGCTTCATAACCCAACAAAGTGTACACGAAAAGGAAGAGATAGTTGGCATTGTCATTTTTATTATTGTTGTGATCTAAGGATTAGGATTAAGTCATATATGTTATGGGCTAAAGTGAACCAATAGCCACCAATTTGCATTAGTTCCCCATTCTGTCCATTAGATGGGTTGCGTTTTTTCATTTAATGCCAAATGGAGTTCATCATAGTCCATTTCTTTTTATTCTACTTAGTTTTTTAATTTTGTTCTTGACTGTTTTTTCCCTAGATCCTATTCACCTTTTTACCTTCATAAATATTATATCAACCTTGGTACTCTACTAATTACCCCCATATTGACATGGTTACCCAATAACTAATTATCCTATTGACCTAACTACTATACTAACTACCTACATTACTAACCTAACTACTTTATTAACTACATACCCTATTGATTTAATTTCCTTATTAACTTAACCATTATATGAACTATTTACCTTATTAGCCTAACTACCTTATTATTCACAACCTTACACACACATCCACCTTATTAACATAAGTACCCTACAAACCTAGTCACTTTGATAAAGGACTTCATTTTTACATATTAACTAACCTATCTATCTAATTACTTTGCTAGTGTAACTTCTTTCCTACATATTAACTTGCCTACTTACATGCCTACACACCTTAATACCCTATTTACCTTCCTCCTTGAATTTTCTTTCTATTTACTAACTTCCCTACTTACCCAATTACCTACCTATGCACCCACCTTCCTACCTACCACTATGTTTACTTACCTCTTTACATTTTTCATATAATCATATACCTAATTAACTACCTACTCGCTTCTTTCACCGCCCTCCCCCCCAAAATCCTACCTATCAATTTATTAAAGTTCGTTCTAGCTCATGGATGATAAACATAGGTTCCCATATGTAGGTATTACAACAATTTATAATGGAAACAATGTGATAATTGTAGTCATTTTGGTTTTGTTACTGTATACTTTATTAAATTTTGTTTACCTAATTGATTTATGAAATGTACATTACAATACATCTTTTCATGTGAATATTATAAATATGTAGTATTGAATTATGGTTTAGGTCAATCCATCTGACATAATGACTTGGCATGCATTTTTGATCTTCCATTATTAGTGTTTGTTTTTTCCGCCATGAGGTGGTGAAAATAGTCACAAAAATATTCACACCTATTTACATCATTGCATGGTAAAGGATTGGGAGACATTACAAGAGGAACATACGATTATAGCACATGCATTAGCTTCCCAAAGATCTTCAAAAATGGCACCAAATTCTATTCCACTTCCATGAGCAAGATTATGTCATGCACAAGCACTTGTTCATGTAGGGGAATATGTTTGAATAGTGTGTGCATTGGCCCTTAACATTCTTATAACCCATTAACTGAAACCATTGTAGCCCTTCGCCATCATCATCCATTGGCCGAAGTTGACCTCCCCCATGTTATCAATAATTTTCATCCAAAGACGGATCTTGTTTTGGATAAAAAGGCATTTATTTTTACTATGGCACATTCATCAAATCTTTTGTTTGGTGGTCTTTTGAGTATAATGTATGAACTTTTGTGAGATTTTTTTTCCATGATGACTCTATTAATGACTTTGATATTATTTTTGAGATATGCGGGCACATTGTTCATGGTCATTTTCTTCCATCAATATCACGTTTATTTGTTGCATCACGATTATTGGCTTTGAAAAAACAAATCGACCCATCACAATTAGAGAAATGATTTATTGATTAGTCACCCATGCATTAGCTATTCAATTCAAGGATACATTTCCAAAACATTTTAATCCACACCAATTTAAAGTGGCAACACCAAACAAATGTAAACCGTGGTTCATGGGGTTAAAATTATGCTAAATTTACATCTATAGTGGGTGATATTATATAGGATGTTTGAAACGTGTTTAATTTAATATCTCGAATAGCCATTTTTCAAAAATTACAATTTTGTATCAGCACCTTGGATCAAATTTTCTCATTTTTTCATCGATTTTATGCATGCCCATCTCCACTATATTTCTTGGAAGTTTTTAAACATAAGGATCTCACAATAATTTCATTTAAATCTGGTACACAATAAGGGGATCCTTTGTGAAGAATGTTGTTTACATTAACTCATTTTCGCCTTCTGTCCTATTACAATCACCCACCTTACTTGTGTTTTTATCTCATTAGTGAATGATATGCACATAGTTATTCTTGCTTCAGACATGATACTTACAATTTTCGATTACAAAAAGTTTACAACATTAGGACTTTATTGCAACTAGTGAAATGTGTAGCCTAGTTTCCACAAAGGTTAGATTAGTCTATAACATTTCCTCTAGATTTTTTTACACCTCAATCCAATATTCATATTCTAGGTGTTCTAATAGGTTTTTTGCCATTTGTGGAGTCCTTCATATCAAAGATATTATAGAAGGATTTCAACACAATAGTTAGCCTTCCTATGTTTGCAAATCTTCATGTAGTTTTGCAATGCTTTCATTTTTTTATGCCCAGTGGACGAGCTACCTATAGTGTTGTACTATATTTCCATCACCATGTATCTTGTAGCATTACATTCAATTTGATGTTCATACCATACTTATGTTGGAAAAGCTATAAGGTTTAGGATCCTTTGGCACCACAGTGGGCCATTTGGCTCGTTGTTACATCATTTTTTTTACTTCTTCAAGAGGGTTAAACCTTCCTTCAGTTGTCCGACTTGTTGCCCCCACCTTCTTAGGATGTTGGGCTTTGATCGTTCTTGCACTAGTCTTTTGTTTCCAACAAGATAATCACCCTACTCTTTTTTATACAATGGCACATACAAAGTTCGATACTTATTCTTTCCAAATAGCACTACGAAATAACCGTGAAATGTTATTTGAGGTCGTCTAATCACATGTTTTGCCTTTGGAAAGTCCAATGGTGTAATCCTATTTTCAAATGCAATCTTTTTTAATGGACCAACTACATGAACAAGAATTTCCCTCACTTCTAACAAATGTTCCTTTGGGTGTTGCGCAAACACGTCTTCACTCTTGTGTAGGTCCAACTGTAGGGGCTTGGTTATTAATTCGTCCTAACACCCCTTCATTTCGTTTGTCTTCAACCCATTTCTTTACAATGTTACGTATTCATTTGAATATACCACATTTTATAGTTACACATCTTTTAGTGTGGTCATACCATCAATGATTTGGGTATCCATTTGCTATGTTGCCCGTGTGAATGAACACATTGCAACCCATGATACACTTCAAAATACCATTGTACCTTATGTTGAAAAATGAAGCTCATGTAAAGAAAGAGATTTCCCACCTTTTCCCCCACCATACATGGAGACAAATGGATATTGTCATCACCAAAAATGATTTTTGGACCTTGGCAAACATTGTCATTGCTAATCCAACTCATACAAATTTGGTACAACTTGTTTTGTCAATGACAATGCATGTAGCAACAATTGCCGCTCAAGACAAGACATGATCCTACACAAAATGAACGCTAGGAGATGATTTCATTCCCCTTGCCATAGAGACCTATGGTTGTCTCCATCCTGGTTTTGATACATTTTTTACTTCTTGTGTACATGTTAATATAACTTGTCATCAATGGACGTCCTTGGTACCTTCCATGCTTATATATTATTTATCGGCAACAAGTGTTGATTGCCTTCTAGTGTGTGCAAGCCACCACAATTCTTTAACAGGTTACCACGCTTAATCACAATTTCTCATCTCTTCCACGTACCAACTAGTGCACCTCCATCACTAGCTAATTTGTGGTAGAGGATGCCTTTTCAGCATTAGGTCTTTTATTTCATTACTATTGTTTTGGTTTTCCTCTTGTGTGTTTACATTTGCTTTGACAAGCCTTGCAATTATTGTGAATGGATTTCCATCCTTGTTTATATATTTATACACACACACACACACACACACACACACACATGGTTGTCTCTTAGCATCCCTAACAATGCTCCTAGTCATGTTCCCAAAGTTTCAAATACCTTTCCATCTTGAACCTAATGGGTGTCAAAATTGATCTCCCAAAAGTTCTCTGGCGTATCACCCTAGATCTTTCTTTTGATGGATGACAATTGAGAAAAAGAACTTGATTTCCATTATTTTTCTTTTGACCCACATGCTACAAAGTCCAGGGAGTTTTGGGTGCGGACATGAACTCCAAATCAAGGTTACAAAGTTGCTTCTGGAAGAACTGAAAGAGTGAATGGTTGAGTGAGGGAGTTAAAACAAATTTCCGTGCACAACTCAGGTTTTCTGGCTCCAAGGTATTTTATGATATACAGTCGATCAAGTACCTTCAGTCCATCAGTCCCATGGATGTGAATGGCAAATCTCACCCTGCTATTGCTCAGCATCATGATTGAGCTTATTTGAAAAAATAGCATCTGAATTGAACCTTTAAACATTAATTACCACAAAAATGCAAGATTACAAAATTCACACACCTTTGCACAATATCATTACACAAGCGAGAGCAGCAAGCTGGCCAGCATCTTAGTGTAGGAACAATCCTGAATTATACATACATTTGAAGCTTATCAAGATTTGAATACCACAGGCATTAATTCCATCTCCCAGAAATATTTGTCAACTAGTCTACTCAAGTGACTACATGATGGATTCTCAATTCAATAGTACTAGAAGTCAGAGATAGGTTTATAGCATAGCAGCCCCTTTGGGTCTAGATTAGGCCAAGTCTCTTGAGAAAACTGTTTGGGCCCTAGGCTACCTAATCCAACTTAAATGGTTTACAAGTTAGGAAAAAATCAGTGTACTTTGATGGGTTTGGTTAAAATAAATGGGTTCACCAACTTAGGCTTATAGAGGCCAATTTGTGGCCTTTGACAACTCTCCAACCTCTAACTTTTGTTGAATGACAGGTATAAATCTGATTAATGGCACTGGTAGGTAGGCATGAATGAGCACTCATTCACCTATTTATAAATAGGCAGCACCTCAAGTGCAACATACTGCAACATATACCAATCCTGCACTAACCTACGTAATGGAAGCATGAATTTTCCCGCGGTTCCTACTTTAGATGCGAAGAGGATCTGTTTCAAGATCTCGCTCCTTCTCTGTTATCCAGGAATCGACTGCTCCTGCATATGTCCACAGCACATAATATTGATCAAACACTACAGAAAAGCATCTTCAGCCCTCACTGGCTTCAAAGAGGCCAAAGTCTGGAGGAACTTTCCAGTTAACAGAAAGGACTCATCAATTTTACCAGCACGGTACTTTCTTGATACAAGCTCTCAGACCTGATGTGTGAGTTGAAGATGGATTTGCAGAATAGAAAATGAAAGGACAGCTTTGACTTACTACTGTTGTGCTTCTCAGATACCACCATGAGTCGTCTCTGAAGGACTGAAGCCATTGCCAAAAATATTGCGCACATTCCAAACATAACACTGATTGGAAATGCACTCACCTGAAACACTCAGTGGAGTCAGAAAATTTTCTGAACATATGATAGACATAACAACAATCAAAGGTGCCTATACTAAGAACATTATTGGTGTATCAGACAGGACTGATTAATATGACAGGGAAAAGGTTGAGGATTGTACTTACATTGTACAGGACAATGCAGACAAAGATGTTGAGAGGTATTCGGAAGAAATTCATGATAGTGCTCCTGGACTCCTCAGGAATGTACTGTGACCGCATTTTCATGATTGAAGGCCAGAATAATCCCACACAGCACTCAAAGAGGCAGAAACCAACTAGGTTCAAGCACCCACCTAGTGAGATGCTCCCACCCTTTTCAACCGCTGGCTCCACAAGGAACTGCAGCTCACATCAAAATTTCAGGCACAGCACAGCACAATTATCACCTAACTTGGAGATACACTTACAGAGGATGGGTGATAAGACATGGAACACATGGTGACTCAAAAACAAAGTTTAAATTTTTCTTCTGGAAAGTAAGAAAAATATTGATCTGAAAACTAGAAGTCCAACAAGTGGTTTGAGATGAGACCTACACTGACAAAGACAGGAAGGCAGAGGGAAGCTGCAGATATAAGGAAGACAATTTGCATGTAGCCCTCCACCTTGAGGTTGGGACGCGCCATGAGACGAGATGCCAAAGAGCTGCCCAACATGGAGGAGAGCATAAAAGTGGCAAAAACAAAACCATGTGGAATGTTTTGGCCATTAGGGCTCAATGCTGGGGTCCATAGAAAGACAAATGTATACATGGAGCCCTCAAACAGTGACTGGATGGCACCCAAAAGTGCAATCTTCTCATCTGCTCAGCCAAACCCACCCATTTAGCAAAGTTACAGTTCACAATTCATAAAGTCTGTTCTACATGAAACCAAGAAGCTTCCCCTTGCCTAGGTGTTTGCTTTCCATCAGATAGTGATCTCTTTGGAAGTAACAAAGTGAGCAACAATGTGAAATCTATGCCAATGGTCCTACACTTCCACAAAACTATGGCAACCACTATAGAATTGCTTAAAAACTAACAAGTTCTTACCAGAAGCAATGGCAGCAGCAGCCTGTTGGAATTGGGAAAGAAGACCCTTGTTGCCTGAAGGATCCCCATAATTTTCAGGCCAAGTATACATGATAATGGCAAGGCCCACTGCTAGTGTAACTGCAGCCGCATCAAATGGTGAAACAGGGCCCAAACCAAGGTTCCCCACCAGAGTGTTGGCCACAAGACCAGACACTATAGCAATTAGCCCATTTCCCAGAAAAATTGCCTTGGAAAATGTTAATGACAACCACTGTGCATCAAACCCTCGCTGCAAAGACATCAATTACATGGAATGTTAATACCACTACTCAGAAAATGACACAGAGAATAAGAGAGTGAACTTATGAAGACTTAAGTTCACCATAATTACATGATATAAATGATAACAGCTGCACAATCCAAGAAAAGATCTGTCTGGTGAAGTCTACCTTGAAGTGCTCAGCAACAAGCCAGGACTCAAATGACGAGAAAAGGAGGGAGGTGGCAATGCCTCCCAGTACACGACCCAACATCAACACTCTGTACTGTGAGGAATGCTTGGTGAAGCAGCTCAATATGTAGACCACACAGTAGGTCATACTCATTGTCTTCCGCCCACTGGATACATAATTTAATGAGAAGAGTCAGATAATTAAGAAACAGTCCACTTCCCATGCAGCTTAATTCCAGTCAATCCAAATGCGAGTAAACAGCCTGCATCAAAGGGTTCTGACTGAACTTAATTACGAGCACAAACTGATTAGCTCCTCATGCTTCTGGGTACATTTCTTCTTGCAAAGCCAAAGGCAAGATTTAGAGAACAGCAAGAAGAGCTGTCATGCATCTAGGACCACGGTGCAAAGAGTAGGTATCAAGACCAAGGCAGTGTGACCTAATAGGAAAAAACAACATAAGATGAGAAAGCAAGAGCAATACAAAGAAGAAAAAAGTGACAAAAAATTTGGTGGAAGATGGAAATCAGACAGCTATGTAAAAAAATCAGCCCAGATCTTTCCAAGTCCCCCACCCATTGTCTCTTATCTCATGGATCTTGGGATGCATTCACCTCAACACAAGACACAATCAATGGGTTCGACCGTACTCACTATCTGTCTGCAAAGGATCCCACAATTGTGCCAAATAGCATTGAGGACCCAAATCCAGCAATGAAGAGTCTGCCAATGTCACCCTTGTCATAACCATAGAATGAGTACAGTGCGTACACATAGGGTCCCTGCAACCAATCCCCAGCTGCACAACATGCATCATACCACAGTAATCAGTATAGAATCCAACACAAAACCATCAACACGAACACAACTCCTTTTCTCATAAAAACATGTCCAAATATTGTTGATAGTCACAAAATTGCTGGAGGCACTACAGGCTTATCACACTGATGTTTTGCAACCAACAAGTTGCAGTGCACTTGGGATGTAATTCACATCACATTGGGGTCCTTTACCATGCAGAGACAATCCTTGCGTCAACAAGATCAACTTCAGGTTCCACATTTACCAATGTAAAGATGGCTATTTCTCTATTGTGTCAAGATCCAGATAACCAGTTTGCATTCTGAAATCTGTAGATGTAGGGTTTCTTGAGCTTCCCATTTGTCCATTTTAGGTCTAATTCACCGACCTACAGCATCATGGCAGGGAACTTTGTAACATGTGCGACTGGATTTGTGACTTCTGAGACTGGATCTCGGGGTTTTGGTATTTTATATTATTTTTTCAGTGCTTCTAGGTCAACGATTGTAAAGGTGAAAAACGTGAGGAAGATTGACAACCAGGAGCGGAGCGGAGTGGAATGCGCATCATCATACCCATCATGAGCGAGAAAACTAAAATGTAGTTGTTCTTGAAGGCATTGAAGGCCGGGGAAGTCGTTATCCGATCCTTTCTCGATTTGCTAAACTCCAGTGCCACTAGAACCAGGATCTGTAACGCGAACACAACATAATAGAAAATCTCCATGGCAACCGCTGCTGCTGCTGCTGCTGCTGCTCCTCCTCCTCCTCCTCTCCCGACCCCAACAACCGACCCCTTACAACCGTAACATATAACCTCTCTGCCTTCTCCCTATCGCGTCACAAACGAACAAGAAAGAACCCACACGCCACCACTAGAAGCAAACCCCCAAAACTCCTTGAAAAGCAACTCCCCCGCCCCAAAAAAAAAAAAAAACACTCCAACTTCCAACCCAGTTACTTGTTTCTTGATCTTTGATGGACGAAAATGTCACAGGATTCAAGAATCACGAACAAAGAGCGAATTTCCAGGTCCCCGAGATTGTAACAAAAATGGGTAAACGGAGAAGCCAGCTATAATAAGCAGTGGGTCTCCCGTTTTCCCCCGTTTTATTTGCTTTCCCTGATGAAGGCGGGGTCTGGGGACAAAGAAGAGAGCTGAAGAAAGAACGCGTCGATTAGAAAGAGGGTCGAACGATGGTGTGCGGAGGGGGGGCAGGGGGTGGGATGGATTTCAAGATTGTGTTTCTTTCTTCGTATTTTTTCTCTCTCTCTCTCTCTCTCTCTCTCTCTCTTTCTTTCTTTTTTTTCTCCTATTCTTTTGGCTTTGTTCTTGGCTCGACTTTGGTCTGGAACGTGGGTCGTGAGAGTTACCCTACTCCTCTTGTGTCTGTCACCGCGTCAGCGCCTTTGTACCTACTTCTTTATTTTATTACCCAAGTAGATAAAGTTGCCAACCTGCATTTCGTGGTATAGGTAAAGCGCTCACCCGCTCAAGGGTGGGCAGGTGAGGACGCCTTTCTTTAGCTGTGCAGAGCCAAGTGCAGCCTGAATCTGGTAATGCCCATTGCCCCAGGGCTTTTAACTTGTGTAAAGACTTTGGCTGTGCAACAACAAGAATCAAAAGCTGGCTTGCAATGGATTTTTCCATTTGTTTCCACACATAAAAAAAAGCAAAATGCTGGCTTCACAAAAATTGTAAAACCCATTGAGAGTAAGGTGAGCTTTACGAATTGGACAAAAAAAAATTTTGCCCTGTAAGCAGGCATCTGAGTATACTAAAAAATAATCCAGCCAGGTCTTCATGTCTAGGTCTTAGTGTCTAGAGTAACGCCTGATACAACGGGCATGGGTGGGCAGTTATTCTTGTGACAAGGGGTTTGGCATGGAATTGTCAATTGAAATGCAACATGTGTGATTCCCAATGACAACAATAGTGTTGGAATTTCATGATCTCAATCTTTCAAAGTTTGGGGTTCTTTTTTTTTTGAGTTCGTCCCCTATATTGTTTTCAAGAATTTTGAACACATCAAGTTCACATGTTGCTACCTCCTTCTCCTCCTCCTCCTCCTATTGAATCTTTTTTTTTGTACAAGTGATGCATTCAATGCACATGTTATGTTTTTAAGGATTTTCATTTGTTGTTTGATGGTACATTTATATTGAACTTTTGTGTGCATGAATGTTGTCCTCTTGTTGATCATGGCAACAATGTGGGTGGTCCAATGAAATGTTTCTAGAGTTGAATGAAAAAAAATTGATTATTATTTTGTATTTCAAGATGATGGAAATGATCATCCATCAACTCAATGGCTACGTGTTATATGTGGGAGCTTATCAATAAATGTTGTACATGTGAGGTGGGAAGTGCGACCATGGATTGTTGGTTGTAAGGTTTAGTTTTATTGTTGTCATGTGATGTTAAAATGATGGCAAGAAGCTTTTAAATATGGATCCACCTAGGAGTAAATGAAGAGCTAACTTTCAAGTTCATGGGAAACAACACACAATTAACTACTTCTCAATTTTCTTATGGGGTTTGAGGAGATGAGGATGTTAAAAAAATTCATGTTTAATGTTGTTCTACTAAGAAAAAACATATAAGTATTGTTGACTTTAAGATGATTAAATTTCACTAGTCATTATAATTAAATGACCTCTAATTTCTACTACACTAAACATGATCTTACTAATTTAGTAGTCACATATATGTTAATAATTAAATATCTAAATAATTGTTAGAAATGATGACAACTCCTATAGGAATTTGAGTTTGAAAAAGAAAATGTTTGTGTTGGAAAAAGTGGTTTGATGGGTAGGTGATTTAAACTTTAAACATTTAATTGGTGTTGGTCACCAAATGTCATAAGAAATCAAATTGTATGTAGTCCCAAAAATTATAATTATCAAATTTATAATGTTGAAAGAAAACAATATTCCTTCATATTGAAAGAATTGTCCTTCTAGGTGTTCCTTGTGAGTCCTTAAACATGTGTATAATTAATTCATGACAAACACATTGATTTTTTTGTTTTACCCAATGCACATGTGATGTAAAAAATTCTTTAAACCTTTTTAATTAAACTTTTCTCATCTACATAATATCAATTTTGAAAAAAATTCCACAAGTAAAAATTAAAACTTGCTAATAATCATAATTTATAAATGTTAGTCGTTTCTTACTAAATTATTTAAGGTAAATAACCATTGGATTTAACCATCTATCTTTGGGTCTTGAAATAATCAATCTAATAAGGAACCAACATGAATGAAATTTGAAAAACAAAACCAAACACGTTCCTTGAAATACTAAACATATATTTTTTGAAAACCTTGGCTTCTTAACATTATAATAGTTGAAAGGCTAGAAACCATATGATTCTTTGAAAAATCAAATAACCACACAACACTAGTATTCACAATGTTTGGTGAATCAAGAACCACCCAAAATATATTTACCACCATACCACTACTAATGTAGGTATTGGTTCATTAAAGGGCCAATGCCAACTATTCCCTTCTTTGCCTTTTTTGGGTTTCAAGGGCACTTGGCATTCCAATATTAGTAGTTCTTTAATTTTGTAACTCCAATTCTAGGTTTTTAAAATTTTCAAAATCAAAGAACTTCCAATGTTGGGTTTTTGTTTCAATTTCAAGTTTAAAATTCGCACCAATTATAAGTTTTTGAGGATTTTTTTCTTGAAAAATGAGGCAAAGATTGATGGTTCAACGTTGGTCATTTAACCAATTTTTTGATTTTTTGAGTACCATTGGTGAAGTATCCATATATCCAACCCTTAACCACAAATAATTTTTTTCCGAAAAAGAAGAACTAGGTTTCCAATTTATTTACATGTGGAATCAAAACCAAAATTATACATGAATTTAATTTTAAAAACTAGATGTGGGAGTTAATCAAAGATTAAGTGGTAGTTAAACATTAATTCTAATATGTGTTACCTAGAACTTGATTTAAAAATAGGAATCAACTCCAATTTTTAAACCAAAACTAAAGCCATAATTCTTTTTTGAAGAAGTAGACTTGGAATTAGATTCCTAGTTCCATTTATGTGTGGAATTGAAACCAAAAAAAGAATTGTTATAATTTGTTTTAAAAACTGGAATCAAAAGTTTTTCACAAAAATAAATAATCACCCAACACTAGAAAATACCAATGTTGAGTGGTTCTCTTTTACATAAAGAAAGAATTAGAATACAAGGTTCAAGTATATGAACCCTTGATTACATCTCTCAAAAATCAAGGAATGATTTAATTCACCCAAAAATTAAAGAATCAGTTATAACCATTGATTGTGAAAATAAAAATAAATCGTGCCCTTTTGGCAAGATCAAACTTCAAACTAAGAACTTCCCTTGTTGGATTTAACTTTTCATCTAAATATTTCTTGCATAGATCAACTAACTTTTATGGAACATGCCTGGCCATCATTAGCACACATAGTATACC
>Ga0116227_10008140_pt1 | contig 19966 bp, 12 predicted proteins | sample S1TSphgellanicum_FD_89693 | JGI IMG/M metagenome (GOLD analysis project Ga0116227, IMG submission 89693) | Host-associated microbial communities from peat moss isolated from Minnesota, USA - S1T2_Fb - Sphagnum magellanicum MG | ecosystem: Host-associated > Plants > Peat moss > Unclassified... | reverse complement strand
AATCCCACCGCCGCCCCCCCCCTCCACTTCTTCCTCCTGTTGATGTTTTTTTGGTTGTGGGGTGGGTGGGGGAGAAAAAAAAAAACGGGCGCGCCCCCCCCCCCCCCCCCCCCCCCCGCCCAAGGTTATCAGGGAGGGTGCTTAGGGTTCGTAACCTTGGTTCTCAAAAACGTCAAAGAACCAGTTTTGATACATAAGCACGGTTCTCAAGATTTTTGAAAAAAACAATCAAACAACCGTCTATAGATCCGCCAGTTCTTTACTGGTTCATTCTTGACACCTGCCAGCTCTTTGAGGTTTCTGTAAGAACCCAAACCCGCAATCTGATTTGTTAGTGAGGCCCAAAATCTAAAACTAATCTGAGCTGAACATAAGTTATCTTTGCAAATGGAGAAAGAAATGAAACTCAAGTGGGATGCCAGATATGACATGCAAATTTCAAGGATTCACCTGCAAAAATACGACTGCATTTCAGAATACACAACCCTGTTACACTAGCCCATACACTGGTGCGTTGTGCATTCCCATTCCTGTTCAGGGCTGTGTTGGGCAGTCATTAGAAATGGAAACAAACACTAGACCCTGGTGGTTATTAGGGAGATTCTTAGGGTTTATATCTGTAGTTCTAAAAATGTCAGAGAACCAGTCCTGGTACATAAGCAAGGTTCTTGATTTTACAAAAATTCAAACAACTGCATATAAAACTGCCAGCTCTCTACTGGTTCTTTCCTCTCACAGCAGTCAATTACAGAATTCTTAAGTGAGGGAAAAGATCGCTTTATTGCAAACATGATACTGTGTACTAGACATGAAATGCACCAGAGTGAAAATACAGAACATGTGATTGATTTGGAAACTAACTGCATATACCTATGCACACAAATGTCTGTTGAAACTGCAAAAAAAGCCACAAAGAAAGTGTTAGTCCATGATCATCATACTGTAGTTGTAATATTCACATACCTAAACCCTAACCCACTTTTCTTTGATAGGGAGGCCCCATGTTGATAATTAAAAGTTTCAACACCTTGAGGTCAAACTATAGTATAGATGTAGTAATTTGATTTCATTCATGTCACACAAAGGGCATCTCAAGCCCAAGCACCATCCCCAGTTAGGCTGCACTGGTAATTACTTTCCCAATGTAAATCTACTAGTAAATCACTTGCATCTCAAGGGTGAGGAGAGTGAGCTTGCACCTAGTAGGTAATCCCCTCCAATAGCACAAAGCATCACTGTAGGCAAAAAGTTCATAAAATTATTAGTCTTCTTGAGCCCTGCAGCAATTCTAAACAGTAGTGTTAATCACCAACTATTTATAAGCATGCAGTGTTGCACTGACTGTTGATGTTCCAAACATTGAAACAACACACTTTCTCCATGATATGAGTCAGGAGCACCTTTCCCAGCTTGAAAGACTGGGACTTGGAAATTTTCACTCACCCTCAAATGTCCCATATAATGAAGCCACCAGAGCCAAAATGGCTGTGGTTGCATTTCCCACACCAGCCCATTGCAGTCAACACTACATCGGCCACCAGAGCTGAAGTGAAAAAGATAGTGCCATACCACCTGGTTTCTTCACTTTTGATTCAGAACAAATCACTAAGTCCACAAGCAACCAAGAGGGCAAACAATGATCCTCCAGTATGCCACCATCCCACTTCTGATTTTTCATCCAGAGTTGCAATGGAGAAAATCTGTAGTACTTGAAGTTGGTCCCAGTGCATGACTCAAACTGCTGAGGGTCCGTCAGTCTTGAACTTTCTGAAGCCATCTCCACTTCACATTGTACTTGGTGTAGCCACTCTGGATTCAAGCAGCAGCTTTTGACTAAGCAACTATGAAGCTGTGCCTCTATGTCAAGAATTTCTCAAAAGAGTCATCTCAGTCATATGAGAGGACAATCACATATGATCTCCTATGTAGTCAGTCACAATGAAGCTATTACCAGCGGCTGACATTCAGTTCCACACTCTTTCTAGGTCATAAATAGGTGGAAAATCATTGCTGTTGTCTCCAGAGGTGCACAATTAGGACAGCAGTTGCTAACACAGTTGTCTTTTTGGGTCCTTTTTGATTTCACATTGCCTCCTGCACATGCTTCTAGAGGAAATTAAGTTTTTGATCAATGCAGTTGTCTTGCAGGTCCTTCTTGTGTTGCAAATCTTGTCTGACAACCTATATTAAGAAAAGACTAATAAAAGTTGACATGCATCTTAGAGAAAGTATTTTCAATGAAAAGTGACAAAATGTTACAAGCATAAGAAATGCATACGCTGGAGTAAAGTTTCTGATGTTTGTCATCTACTTGTTGCCATTATCTGTAGTACTTCACAGTGTGCAAACCAAAGGATAGTCAATGCTCCTTATATGACAGGCAGTTGAACAAACCTGGCCAAGAACTGATGCAATGTAGGCACTAGTGTGTACAAGAGGTCCCCTAGTTGCCCACAGCCAACCCTCTTCCAACAGATCCAATGCTTCCTAGAATCTGCATAAAGATAAACTATCCTGCTTTTAGCCACCAAGACACCCTGCTTGATTTTATTGTGCCCCAAGAAAAACCCTATTTTAAAGAGACTGATGAAAAGCAGAAGATACTCTATAAGGACTAAATCCCCTGCAGTATTTAAACACAGGATGAGGATGAAAATCAACAGGGACCATGCTTAGTGACACTGGAGTTAAGCAAGAGAAGTGCAATGCAAAATGAAAGTTAGATATTTTCTATACCTGCAACCACAAAGGTATGTTCTGAACCCCTATCTCCTTGGATCTCACTTTTGAAAATTCAGTTTACCACATGATAGATGTCCTAGATGCAAAAGTCACTCTGGGGTTCTCAGTGATCAAACTTCCATCAATGTTCAATAGTTCCATTTGTACATGAACACTAAATGCGGTCTAACAAACCATTAGCCTGGTGCTCTCAAATTCCTACTCATGTCGCACATTCCTCCAGTGACTGTTGGAAGTGATTGAGTTCATACACTCTCTACAACCCCACTTACCATTCAAATATGCCTTGATTTTGATTATGCCTCTGCAGGAGCAAACTGTGTGACGGTGATGAAAATACCAGAGCTGCATTGAAGAGGGTATATAGAGGATATATAGAACAAAGCCTAACATACAGGAGTGTCTTATGATGGCAAATGTCCCAGCGAATGTTCATCAACAGAAACTTTTAACAGCAATGTTGCTGAAAAATGCCAACAGATTGCAGCATTAAACTAGATACTTGGGAGACACAAGGAATATCCAATGAAGAATGCATATATAAGAATAGACTTAGGACAAAAGCCACCACTTTATGTCAACGCCAGCTTGGGCACTGAAGGACAAACCAACACCAATAAGAAGCACAAATATGCACTTCAGGGTTATGTAGGCCGCATGTTGCCGCATTCTGAGCTTGGAGACTGTGTCTCACACAAACCAAGTTAGAGATTACAACATTACAACATGCTGACTTCTCTACAAGGAAACACTCCAAAGATAAGTTAATAGCAAGACTATGAGAAAATGCAAGAAAAGACTGAAAACTTCAGCTTTTGGGAACCACAGGTGCAGATGTAAGTTCTCATCAAGCATGCTTTCAAACTACACTTTCAGGCAAACACAACCCTTGATTACAAAGGACGAGTTCTAGGGCACAAAATGTTTGAGATAATGAGGGAAAGCCTAATAATATTTTGTCATTATTGTGCTCATTACCTCTGTCAACCCAGCAGACACAACATGGTGATGTATCCAAAGGGAGCTCTGGATACATCATCATGTTGCAAGTGCCTCTAAGAGATGCAGTATGCCTGCTGGTGCATAGAAATTCAAAACAAAATTGATTCTCTGTGATGGAATTGACTGAAATTCAGTACTTTGAGCAAGGTTAGACCTTAATAAAAAACTTGGCAGATTGCACTGCCTCAAATGTAGTGCAAATAGCACATTTGCTCCCTGACTACAATGCCATCTGGTCCATTTTTTTGTAGATTCAACAGATGAGGAAGTTAACATTCAGATGTCCATTCTTTGGACCAATTTTACACAAGTCTTCATGATGTTTGATCCGTCTTTCAATGGATATGTCCTTGATGTTCAGAGAATTTGAACATAGAGGATAAATTGGGTTCTGCAACTCTTCCTGGCAAGATGAGTAACTGCGATGAATTCTGCTGCACAGTGTTAACACAAAACAGCACACATGTCGACCTATGGAGAGGAGGAAGAAGGAGCAAAGAGGGGCAAATGCTTGCCTGGTTCCCCGGATAGGTGGGGCTCTCGACCACCTCAAGGCTCTCCCTGCCCCGCGGTGCCCGCTTCTCCGCTGGCACCAATGTCATCATTGACGTGTTCTGAGAAACTAGACTTGTAAGCAATTAAGCAATGATGCCGCTTCTTTGACCCCAGCTGCATCTCCTTGCACGCAAATATCACCTCTAACGCATCTCCTCATCTTCCCAGTTTTCCAAACTCCCCTTCTTCTTCTTCTTCTTCTTATTCCCCTCCTCCACGGCTCTTCCGACACACAAACAAAACACAGAAATCGAAGAAGATTCAAGGAAAACCCGCCGGGAATGCAATCACAACCTGATGAAAACAGGTCCCGCCAAGAAAATTCTTTGTGGCACGAACCCCGGCGAATCCTTGAGTGTGTTCCATTTTCAGAGCATCCTTGCACTTCCATGATCTCCGCAATCTCATCACATATAAATTGCTTCCGTTTTTCTCCTACAATTCTCCTCGCACTCGATCGTCGACGCAAAACCGCGAGCAAAATGGATCTCGAACGAGAGAGGGAGAGAAAGCGACGGGCGAGCGCGAGCGAGCGCCATGCAGTTGCCGCTTCTGCAGCAGACGGACTTTCCGAGGGAAAAGAAAAAAAATAAAAACCCTAAAATAAAAATGCAAAGAACCAAGAACCAAAAAATAAATTAAAAATAATTATGTACGATTTCCGGAGACCAAAATTCAAATTTAATTAAAAATTAAATGATTCTATCCCGATTCCTAACTTTTTCTAAGCGGCGGTTTCACACTTGCTGGTAAGGCAAACTTTGTTCAAATTCAACATCCTTGGCTTTTTAAAAATTAGCATACGTGTCATAGTGATTTGGCACACTATCGATAGTGTTATCACTGGATGATAGTGTACATGGTAAAGTGTCAACATGTTGGTAAACTCTAAACTCTTTAAAAAATGTACATTCATGTGCCTATTTGCTAACCTATCAATCTCATACTTGTAGTATGTTCACACCTATTGTTAAAACAATGGTAACTGCATTTCAAGAAAATGTTAAAATATTAACATCCACATCTGGTGTTATGGTTATCATTAACGATGATGTGGCATCTGACATGGCACTCAATGGCAACACATTATTAACAAAAGAGATAAAATAACAAAGAGTGGTAAGATATCACTGAAGTCAATTAAACCCTTGAACTATGCAAGATTGTTAAATTGTTTAACCCAAAATCAACCATGTAATTCTATGGTAAATTAAAAGCTTCAAAACTTTTATCACGCACAAAATTCAAATGCCCTTGTTAGAGCTTCTTATCAAAGCTCCATTGTCTAAACTTCCCAACTCACAATGTGACTATAACTATGCCAAGCTTCCTTACTACAATGGTATCTACACCATCACCATCACCAAAACCTTTAGTTGCAATGGAACTGTAATGCAATTGCAAGTACGTCATTGTCAAAGCTTTTTGAATACAATGCAATTGCAAGTATGTCATCAACAAAACTTCTTGACTGCAACCCAACAACAAATACACCATTGTTAAAGCTTTTTGATTGCAATGCGACTACAAATATGCCATCATTGAAGCTTCCTAACCACAACATCATTTTTGTAAATGAATAAAAAAAAATGTAAAAAGTTTCATGGCACATGGAAATGCAAAGAATCTAGGTATTTCAAATGAATTAGGTCCACTCAATTTCATGAACATCAATTTAGGTTCATTAAATCAAAATTTCATATGCAAAAGGTTTGAAAATTCATGTCCATGAAAAGGAGAATACACCCAATGACCAAGCTTTATGGGCAATAACCCTAAGTTGCATGTGATCTTGTGATGCAAATAGACTAACATAACAACAATTTCCTTGATGTTAGTTACAACAACAACATTCAACATAAAACCTAAAAAAATAATCATTTCAATGTGAAAACACAAACTTTGTAATAACATGATCAACGAAACAAGAAATCCAATTATAAGTTCATTGTCAATGTCCATCACATTGACAAACTCTTGTTATTTTCACAAAAATGATAATTGAATATAGCAAAAAAAACACAAAACAAATGATGTAAAAAATTTGAACACAGAAAGTTGCTATAGAAAGTTGATGCATAAAGTTTGAATGAATATTTGTGAAGTTGAGCATAAACAACTCAGTACAAAACAATTATAGATGTAAAAATGATGATGTGAAGATGAATGAATAGTGATCAGCAAACCAAATGCGCAAAATGACAATATGAAGGAGAGCAAACAACTAACAAGCAAACAACTAAGTGCAAAGCAATTATAGACATGAAAACAATGATGTGAAAATGAGCTAACAATGATTGGTGAACCAAGTGCATGTGCCCAAAGTGTTTATATGAAGACAAACAGACAACAAACAAAACAAAAAACTAAGTGTAGAACAACTATAGACATGAAAACAACGATGTGAAGATGAGCAAATAGTAAAAACAAACACAACAAAATGAACAAACAATGTAGGATGGTAGAACTTTAACTTCTTATTTCTTGCATCATCACACAACGTGATGCATGTTATGTGATGATGAAAGTTTGCACGAAAACTTTGCGTCAAAACTTTGCACCAACAATTCATAGCCACTTTTGTCATAACCGTTGAAATGTTAGTTTAAGGTTTAATGAAGTTTAAACGCAAGACTAGGTTAAATGATTATTAGGTTAATAACCTTAAAACTAATGCTAGATTGACACTAGGTGTAGACACATGTCTATACCTAAAGTGTTAAGTTAACATGTTAATGTTAAAAATAAAAAAGTAACCTAAACCCTAACATAGACTAATGTTAAGGATTCAAAATGTTAATTGATTAACATTAGGTGTGAACATATTTTTAAGCTGATAATATATTAATTCATTATCGAACCTTTCATTTTTGTGTGCTCGTCCTTTTGAATTGTTTGAACTTCTCTCTTGCATGGTCATTGTTTCATGTCGTTTAATTTGTTTGTTGCATTTTTGTAAGGCACAAACATAAGCATATTGATCTTTGCAACATCCTTGTGCAACAAATTTTCAATAGTTTATGTTGATTGATAGTACAAACTCTCAATTGCAATAATCAAATTCTACATGGAAAAGATAAGAAAGGGGGAGATTAGCTTAGACACTACCTCTTCAAGTTCCAATGAAAATAGGTGCAATGTTGTGTGGAGCAACTACAATGTTGGGAACAACTATAACATTGTGAACAATAATCACAAATGCTACACCTTTGCACCAAAGGTAGGTAATTGGTAAAGCTCCAAGGTGTTGTCATTAATTTGATGTAAGAAATTGAAGCACATAGCTTTAAAAGAACTTGTCAATCCACACTTTCACATCATATTTGCCATCTAAAAGTGGGATAAAAATGTTGAAGAATTGCACAAGGTCATAAACTTGAAAGTCTTTTGCAACCAAAAAGTGTGTGAAGATAATGGCCTAAATTCTAACTACAAAAAATCTTAGATTATCACACATTGTCCACCACACAACATTATGGGACTTAACAATTGAAGAATGCAATTGATGTCATCTTCTAAGACCCTTCAACAAGGAATTTTAGAATGTTATTAAAACATTATAAGGAGGAGGATGATCAACACACCTAGACATGTGACAAACATTCAACATGAAAAAAATGTGGTTTACATGCAACTAAGTGAAAAGGATAAAAATTCTTTTTCACCTTAGATGTTAAGATGCATGATTTTTTGGGAGATCATTATGTTCTTGAAAAACATGCAAATGAATGACCAAAAGTTGCAAATGCAAATGGAAGAACACAAGGAAGCTAATCAAGTAAATTTCATAAATCGGATGCTTATTCACAATTTAATTAAAACAATCAACATTACAATTGTGTTAATATCTTGAACACTCTTTCAATTATAACACCTATTATCAAATTTACTCATTCCTAGAAACCTTGATAAAAAAGAATAATGTTTTAATGAATAATACAAGATTTGATACATTGAGTTGGAACAACCTTTATATATGACTATTCACAAAGATTTGGAAAGATCAATTTTAGTTAAGTTTTATTTTTGTACATTGAAGGACTACAAATTGTATACATACAATATTCTTACACTCCCACTAGTTCTCTAGTGTATTGTTTGTGCAATATTTCATACATGGGTCATTTTCTATTAGAGATTACAATATTGTCTTTCTTCTTCTTTTTCAAATTTTTTTTTTCCTTTTTTGTTGTTGACTCTCATAGCTTATGGATCCATTGTTGAATTGAAGTAACAACAATTGTATAACTTGTAATTGTAATTCCATATTTTTTACTAGTGTTTGGAGTGCTTGGGTGGTAAATCCTTTAACATAGGTCACAATAGATTTCTGTCTATTAATCATTGATTATCATAAATATTTTTCATGTACCTCATTTATAGATAAACATTTTCATAAATGGGGTCATGGTTAACATTTGGCCATCTTCCCACATTCACTCCTTGGTTACATTTATATGATTTATGACAAGGAATAAAATGGTGTTTATTACTTGGTGAAATTGTTCCTTGAAAGTTGAGCCAAGCCTTTGAACATTCAATATTTCTTGCAATTTAATAATCTTCCCATGCATTTAACTTATGAACCCACCATTGTTTCTTTTGCTTTATATTTGAGCTTTGAAAGGTTGGAATAGATTTCATATTTTTTTTAAAACCATGTTGAAACCCAACTCTATCCAATAATGGGTAATTAGATGTTCCAATTTTAAGTCAATAATGTTTATATTTGTTTTCTTTAAATGAATTTAAGCATGAAGCTATGGTCGTTTTCATACCTTGTTAGTGCCTTAAAATCTTTCATTCCAGATACTCATGATCAACAAAAAAAAACATAGATGCCAAAACATGGATGTCAATAATTATTCTTGGAATTCCTTTGAATACATTGGATATTTGGGTGATGCATGTGGGGAGAGACTCCCACATAAACCATTAAGGTAGGACTTATGGGCTTGGAACTCATAGAATCATATGGTTGGGAAATAATGTCTACACTAAAATTGGTGAAATAGTGAAAATGTTTTTTTTTTGGGCAAAAACTTTGTTAAAATATCAGCAATCATTTCACTAATAGAAATGTATTTAAGTTTAATTTGTTTGGTTTGAAGTGTTTTGCAGGTAAAATGATATTGTGTATCAACATGTTCATTCCTCAAATGAAACTTTGGTTATGAAGGCTATAACACTTTGGCTATAAGAATAAAAAGCGGTCAAATCAACTTGTGAAAAACCAAGGTTTTGTAATATTTGTCTCCACCAATTATCTATTGCAGCTACTTTAAAAAGGCCCATATACTCACTTTCTATGTTAAAGAGGGCAATTGAGGTCTATTTTTTACTTGCCCATGGTAGGACACTTCTTACAATCAAAAAATAGTAACCATATGTGGATTTATAGGTGTACTTATCAAATTTTTAGTCCATATCAAAATATCCATGCAAAACATTGCCATCATCTCAGCATTGATATTTATACCCATGTTAATTCTACCTTAAATATATTATAACACATGTTTAATGGCTTACTAATGTGAAATGCTTGAATTGGACATGTATTGGGCAAGATTATTTATAGTAAAAGCACAATCAAATCTACTATTCATAATGACATGCATAAGATTCCCCACAACTTGAAAATAAGGATATGAAGTCATTTTTTCTTAATCATCGATTGATTTAAGACAATTTGTTTTGCTAAATTTGATTCCAAATTTTGGTGTAGGAATAGAATTAACAATAGCCATGTCATAGTAATGTAGTACATTAAACAAATATTTGGCTTCATATAAAATTATCCAACCTTCATTTCAATTTTTAAATATTTGATTTCCTATACAATAATGACTAGGACCTTCATCTATCATGTCAAATTCAATCATAAGGATAACATATTAAAACTATTGCTAACAAGCACATAGTCATTTATATAAATTACAAGTACTTGAAATCCTCCATGAGGTGGTTGTGAATTAGCCAAGTCCTTTTGAATATTTTAGAAATAAAATAAAAATCAAATCTTTCATACCACACTTATGGTGATTGTCTTAAATTGTATAAATATTTAAGAAACTTGCAAGCCATATGTGAATTATGGGAATTGTGAAGACTAACTTCTACAAATTTCCTATATATTTTTCCATCAATGTAACAATTCCAAAACATAAATTGCATCAAGTTTAAGGGTGAAATCATGGTAAAGTATAAAAGTTTTTATCCTTGTCACCACAAAAAAAGTAGCCATAAACAAATTTTAAAGTATCGAAAATAGAAATGTTTTTTTATTTAATGATCAACATGAGGACAATCTTTTATTTTATCATAATGATGTTGATTAATTACATATATTATATACATTCAAATAATTTTTAAAAATTAACTATACTTTTTTAAAAACTTTTTTTAGTTGTCCAAACTTGTACAAGTAGGTGAAAGTAGATGAATTATTGAATATTCTCCATTTTCAATAGCTTTTAAATATACTCATAAGTTTTTAACGTTTAAATATTATAGTAGAATACATCAAAGTTTTAATGAAAAAATAGGTTTAAACTCAATTTGACCAATCATTTTCTAGTGACCATCATCAAAATAGACATACTATTGAATTAGTTACATATAGACAAATTGAGTTTAAACCTATTTGATCAATCATTTTTTAGTATGTAAATTACTTTTTCCAATATTTTTATCCCCTATGTCTCTAGATGTATCTTTCATTACAAGTGGACCTGCTGAATGTTGTGCACTTTTATTATATCCACCACTATGGTTTGGTATTGCACTATTCATGACTTGTGAATTATTAATGACTTGAATTGAAATTTGAAGGTCTTGAGTTGGAGCTTGAAGTACAAGTGGAGATTTCATTTGAAAGGGAGAAAACTTTATTATGATATTAAAAAATGCATGATCAAATGTTAAGTAATAAGTGTTACTTCATCATTTATATGGGAAATCATTTTTTATTTGACATTTCGTGGAATATTACATACCTAAATATAATTATGTGTTTGGTTTTTTTTTCATTAACCTAGTCTTTTCCAATTTATATAAGTCAAATTCTATATTGCAAATAACTATGGTTTGACCTTTGAATTTTTGAAGATGTTTTACCCCGTTTTGATGATAATTTCACCACCGATCAAATCAAATTGTTTTTCGAATGTCCTTAATTTCACCATTTTTTTGTTTAATGGAAACCCCTCCTTGACCAAACATATGATGTGTAATGTTATTTCTTAAATACACAATTTGATTATTGAACAATTTTCATATGTTTCAATGATTTTATGTCATGGGACGTATGAGAAGTTGCCCCTATATCCACATACCAAATATGATCACTTCCTTCTTACTAATAAGACTATCATATACAATTTTTCATTGTGTGTGATTATATTATTTGATTATTATTTTCTCAGCATTTAATTTGGTTGCAATTTTTTAATGACAATCTTTAATTAAGTGACCAACTTTCTTACAATAAAAAGATGTTTTAATTATATTCCTTTTGTCAAAGTATGTGGTTTTTTTTCTTTTACTTGGAAAAAATAATCCATTGAAAATTTCATCACAAACTTCATGGGCCATGATTTGATAATTATCATATGGAGTAGACACATGTGTCATTTATTTACTTGTATTGTTTAAACATCAATGTCATGCACATTGTTTAAACATGAATGTCATATGCCTATTCATATTGTTTAGATTCGGATGTTGTATGTCTATTCACGTTGTTTACACATGAAAGTTGTGCACATAACTTTTGAGTTTAAATAGTGCACAACATCCATATTTAAATAATAAAAATCTATAAAATAAAAATTTTCATATGGATTTCGAACTTACCCATGAAGCCTATAAATTTGTGATGTAAATTTGCACATGTAAATTGTTTTTACATGGAGTACACTCATACTATTTAATGCACTTCCTAAACTTTTCATAAATATTTTTTCTTGTAATAAAGTAGTGATTAAAGATTGCAAGGTTAAGTTGGCTTATTATCACAATGAACTTATGAAAATTCTATAACTTATCAACATGCTTTTCATAAGAGATAGTACAAAATTGTCATTTTCAATTAGAATTTTTACAGTGATGAACTATTGTAAAAGAAACTTAAATTTATGAATATGTTTGGTAACATTGTCTCCTTTGTTCATTTTAAGGTTTGCAATTTATCCTTTAAATACATTTTTGTTATTGCATCTTTTGACTCAAATATTTGTATTAATTCTAGCCACGTTTTGTTTTATGTTAATTTTTAATCAACTTGTGAAATAACACTATTGTTTAAATAATTGTGAATGCTTGTAAATGTGAGATTATCATGCTCCACCCAATCACTTGTGCTTCTAGCTCCTATGACTAATAAAGTAAGGGTTTTTATTGTAATTTCAATTACAATATGATCTACTAACTTGGCCTTTGTTCTTTTAACAATAAACCAATTTTTTTTCTTATTTAAACAATGGTGTAATTATGTGTTTTCACAAATGAAAGTATTGTCCATCAAATTTAGTAAAAGGACTAACATCAACTTTGGTATTGAACCATCTTTAATTTCACCTAAAATTCAATTGATTTACTTGTGATTTAAATCATTGTTGATTTGTATTGTGACTTGGCCATAGTAAAGTTTACATCCTCCAATGTAATACAACAATGTCAACAATGAGTACAATTATTGAAACTAATGGGGGATTCCAAGATATATCATTATAATCAAATTTCACAAATTTCATTTAATGTTTTATAATATTAACTTCCTTCAATTGTTCATAAATATTTCAATTTATTAACTTTTCATTGAAATCATAAAGGTGACATATTTTGTTTTATTCATTTATTTTCACCCACCATCATTGATCAACTTTTTAACCTTGAAAAATTAGGCTTTGATACCATGTTAAATTTACTCATTCATAGAGGCATTGATTAAGAAGAAGAACATTGTAATAAATAATACAAGATTTGATACATGCAATAAGAAAAACCTTTTACATGCCTCTTCACAAAGATTTGGAGAAATTGTATTCAATTAAGTTTTATTTCTATACACTAGAAGATTACATATTTTATACGTATGAATATACATACAATATTCGTACACATAAAAATCATTCAACAACACTAATAGCATTTTAAAACATTGGAATTAAATGCAAGAGATCATATGTTTTCTCTTTGGTCATTGAAGTTTTAGAAAAGAATAACAAGGTTATCATTGATGTTGTGGAACCCATGAATCTCATGTAATAGAGATTGAAAAATGTCACAACAGAATCTAAGACTAGATAACCAAATAACATTTACATTATTTCAAGGCCAAAGGCAAAAAAGTTCATCACATAAGCAAGAATCAAGGTTAACGTGTTGTCAAATTTGAGTTTGGCAATGAGTCATGTCTTCATTCAAGACAAAGCTAAAATACTTCCACTTGAGGACTTGTTTTCAAATTATGTTGATGATGGAAATCTAAAAGCCAACACACATGTGGTTGGTGATACAACAATGTAGGCAATTGAAAACTAAAAATATAGTTGAATGAAGCAAATATAGAAGATGTTGAACCTTCAATTTCCAATTTGATGATGTTTTGAAACTTCTTAGCATGTGCATTCTAGAAATTAAAACAAAGCCACGAGCTATTCAACACCTTCAAATTTGTCACCTACAATTTCCAAAATAATGTTCAAATTATGATTTTGTAGAAACCTCATCATCTTACAAACGAACTTGTTTAAATTCAATATTAATGCTTGCATTTTGTTGTTTGTCCCTCCTCCTTGCACCTTAATCTATTTACTTTTTAACATCCAATTAGGCCATTAGTGATTTTACATCCTCATCTTTGCTATTCAAAATCATATTGCAACATTAGGTAGAAAAAGATATGTAAGTTTATTTTCAACAAAAAATTCTTGATAAATCTTCAAGATTTAGGAAGAGTTTTCAACCATATTTTTACCATGATACAATTGTTGATTATATAACATTTTAAGAACACTATGTCATATGTTGACTTGTTTGTGGTGCACCATCAATTAAGCCAGGAAGGGATACCCTTTGTTGCCTACAATGTATAACTTAATTAATTCTTATTCACAATCAACAACAAATAAAATTTCCATCAATGACACAATAGTACAAAGAAAAACACCATAGGAATTAGACATCATTAATAGCTTAAATATATCAATAAAAATGTTTCGAAACCACCTACAATGATCCATTATGGCTTGCATATGGTTGTTGTACCCTTTCAACTTGAATGAATAATAATTAGTTACAAAACATTCACCTTTCAACTTTTTAAAAATGTATTTGTGTACATTTAATGTGCCATGGATTGATGATGAGCCACAAAATATATGAATTTAACCATCATTTCAACCTTCCCATTCCCCTTAAGCCATTTGAGTCAATTATTCAATGTTGTTGTATTCACAACATGTGAACAAACTCATGCAACACCAAATGCATAATAAATTTCTCGACAACAAATATTTCAAAATAATATAGATATTGAGATGTGTGAACCAACTAATACAAAACTACAAGCCACATGAAAATTCACAAACATTACAAATCAAAACTTGCTATTGTTTTTTTCTATCGTAGGTTTCAACATTTGTGTCAAACATTGCACAAATTCTTTATTTTTCGACACAAAAATGTTCAATCTATTGATGATCAACATATTGTGTCATCAAAAAATGGGAGTACTATGTGGTAGATCTTGCTTTAACCCAATCATGAAGTTCTTTACTCCTTAAGAGTTCATACACATAAAAAATATGAAAGTAATGAAAAATCAAAATGTTGTTCGTCATTTCAAAGAAAAATTGTGAATCATCTTTTGAAAAAGATGTCATGTGGAACTAAAATTGTTCATGGCCATGCATGATAAAGTCTTACATGCTTATAAAACCAATTGTAAGAATTACATGAAAAGAATGAACTTTCAATTCATGCATTACAACTACAAGAATGGTGATGGGCTACAAAGTAAACAAAAAGGTTGGAGACATAATAAATGATTCAAAGCAATTGACGATTCAATATACTCAAAATAATTGAAGATAAGTAGAACAAAATCAACATAAAAAATACAAAGGAAGATAATGAAAAAGGGATGGAAACATAAACAAAAGAATTTATTTTTGTGTAACCAATGTTTATTACTTGACATGTGTTTGCAAGTTTAGTGCATTAAATTAATTTTGAAAATGTGTGCTATATTTGTGACACACCCTTTTTAATATATCAATATAAAATTTAAATAAATTTGAAAATAATTCAATGAATTTAGAATACCTTTCAACAAAATTTTAAGCTTGTAAATAATGATTTCAACATAGTGAAACAAATGTGAAAACACAATATTTACAGTTAATCAAAACTTTCACAAATTATCTAAATGTTGTTAATAGTTCCTTTTATCGAATTTGGACCCAAAACTGAAAGCACATCAAGGATCCAAAGTTCTAGAACAATGGCATAATTGTGTTTTTAAAATGACGGCATGCAGACCAACACATATGCAATGTTGATGAAACTTTCATCCATGAAATTTGAATGATAACAAACATTTGGTAAGGATAGTAGATAAGATTTGTCATTTTGAAAATGACCATGAATAATGAGAGACCTTTGGTTATTATTTGGTTATTTACCTAATTAGGTTTGATATGTATGAATGAGGATGTTGAAATATTCATTGAAATTTCAAAATGACTTAATGATGTTTTAAGCAAATCAATAAATTTCATAATTTATAATATAATTATATTTTTGATTATTTTGGGTAGCTTATTAGCAAGTGTGAATTGATATTAAATATTTCAATTTAAACTACCCATTATTCCCATCACTTGTATAATATTTTTTTGTTTTGATAAGAAGAAGGGGGGAAATGACCAAAACATATTATTTTAAAGCCAATTTTTGAAAGAAAATAATTCTATCATAAGTATTTCATTTTAAATTATTATTCTCAAGATTTATATAGTAATTATAATGATAATATATTGTTTTCGATGAAAAGAGTGGAAAAAAATTGAATTAGATATATAATAGGACATGGAAAATTCAACCAAAATGTGTACGAAAACAATTGTATGATAAACATTTCATTTAAATATTATTATTACCATATAGTTATTTGAATGAGAATAAATTTATCTTGATAGGGAAGGGGAGAAATGTTGAATGAAATAGATTATAAGACCTTTAAATTTCAACCACAATTTAATAGAAAATAATTCCAACATAAGTATTCCATTGAAAACCATTTCTTCTAAGACATTTATAGTAATTTCAATGATAATATATTAAATTTGATTAGAAGAGGAAGAAAATAAACAAAACAAATTTTAGAATGTCAAAACTTCAACAAATTTTTAATAGAATGTAAAATTGTACTAATTATTTCAACAACCTAACCCCTTTCCCTATACCCACCTACATGGACATCAAAAGGAAAAATATAATTTTTAGATTGTGAGATAAATAATGATGGAGTATTGGGAATCATATGGGAACATAAAGGGGAAAGAAGAAAGGAGAATGAGGATAGGGGGATGTAATTGACAATATAGATGAAATATGGTTTCAAATAAATGTCAAAATTTAACACATCAATAGCATTATTTTTAACAAATTAAAAAATAAAATAAAATAAAATATATAGGTTTAAGAAAAAGTAAAAAAATCATTTATTTATCATTATTAATTTTGGTTTTAATTCTAAATATAAATTTGATTTAATGTACTCCCAATTGAACGAGGGTTGACAAGCTTTTGGATGATCAACCCAAATAATGTGTACTTGCTTGTTGCGGTTACTTTGTTATTCTCCCCCCTTTTTTTTTCCTCTCCCTTTCTCAACAACAAACTTACCATTATGGCAAAAGGCTTACTTACTTAAGTTACACATTTGAAATCCCTTTGTTAATGGGTACTTGCATATGCGTTACAAAAAGATCAAGTCACACACATTTTTCAAGTCCATCATTTTCATGTTAATGCATGGTTGCGTAAACATTAAAAAAATCGTAAAGCATGGCTGTCACTTTCACCGTGTGTACTACTTAGAGGACATCTTATAAGCATGAAAGTTCCTTTGTGGAGAGAAGAGGAACTTTTCCAGATGTAGAATGCTCAGTAGCTGCCCTTTCCATAAGGCTTCACCTAACACATACAAGACTAAGTCATATACTACATTTCAAATCCTTCATTGTGATTGAGTATTAAAAAAAAAACCATAGAAGACGATGTCACACGTTTGAAGCCCAACATTTTGATGTGAATGTGAATGAGCTAGCGTTCACATTACAAGCCCATACGAAGATTAGGTCACACATTAAAAACCCATCATTTGATGGGTATTCTGATAACCGTTAGAACCCATACGAAGATTAGGTCACACATTAAAAACCCATCATTTGATGGGTATTCTGATAACCGTTAGAACCCATACGAAGATTAGCTCACACATTAGAAACCCATCATTTGATGGGTATTCTGATAACCGTTAGAACCCGTACCAAGATTAGGTCACACATTAAAAACCGATCATTTGAGGGGTATGCTGATAACCGTTAGAACCCATATCAAGATTAGGTCACACATAAAAAACCCATCATTTGACAGTGTTTTGATAACCGTTTAAACCCATGCCAAGATTAGGTTATACATTATTTTGATAACCATTAGAACCCAACAAAAGATTAGGTCACACCTTAAAGGCCCATCATTTGACGGGTATTCTGATAACCGTTAAAACCTGTACAAAGATTAGATTAAACATTAAAAACCCATCATTTGATGGGTATTCCAATTACCACTATAACCCAAACAAAACATTAGGTCACACATTAAAAACCCATCATTTGACGGGGCTTCAGATAACCATTAAAACCCATACAAAGATTAGGTCACACACTAAAAACCCATCAATTGACGGGGCTTCTGATAACCGTTAAAGACCATACTTAGGTCACACATTAAAACCCCCATCATTTGATGGGTATTATGATAACCGTTAAAACCCATACATAGATTAGGTCACACATTAAAAACCCATCATTTGACGGGTATTATGATAACGGTCTAGAAACCCATAAAAAGATTAGGTCACACATTTGAAGTCAATTGTTTTGTTGTTAAATGGGTATTTTTTATTTATTTAATAAATGTTAAAAAAAGCCATACAAAAAAATTAGGTCACACATTTAAGATCCATCATTTTTGCATGTGTGTTCCTAAGCCATACAAAGATGAGGTCTGAAGCATTTGGATGTAAAACCACATTTGGATGAAATGAAGTTTACCCATGTATAATGTATACAAAATTTGGACATAGAAAATAAAGAAAATCCCTTGAATGAATGAAATAATAGAAAGCAAAAAAATTTGGCCCAGGAACACAAAATTGCAAATCTATAGGCACGCAGAAATGTGGGATATTTTTTAAAAAAACATAGAAAATATTTGGATGAAACATGGTACACATGGGATGAAAAAGACCAGCAGTGGATGAAAGGGATGAACTATTTTTATTTTTTATACTGATTTCACAGTACCATAGCTGTCAGTCACCTGCAGTAATCGTATATGAATACAATACAGTATTAGTCACCAACAGTATTCTACAGAATATGGATACGGTGCAATGGTAGTCACTTGTATTAAGTAGTCATGTGGTATGAATACTGTACAAGAGTAGTCACCGGTAGTATACAGTTGCGTGTATGAATACAGTACAAATTGTTGTTGTCCACCGGTAGTAGGTAGTCATGTGTATGAATACAGTAGAATGGCAGTCTCCGTTAGTAGGTAGCTTTAGTTGTGTGTACGAATACAGTACAAATTACAGTCACCGGACACACCGGCAGTAGGCAGTCGTGTGGTATGAATACAGTACAAGTTTAGTCACCGGACAACGGTATTAGGGAGTTGTGTGTGTATGGATACAGTACAAACTTAGGTTACCGGACAGAGGTAGTAGGAATCGTTTGTATAGATACTGTATCGTAGTCGTCGTCGTTTGCTCAATCGCTTTGCAACCCATGCATACAACGAACGAACGTTAGAACGTTAGAACGTTGGAACGAACGAACGAACGAACGTTCGAACGTTCGAACGTTCGTTCGTTCGTTTATTCGTTCGTTCGAATCGCGAAGTTCGAACAAAACCAGCGAGTCGCGACTCTTCTCTCGTCTCTCTTTCTCTCTTTGTTTGTTTGTGCGTGTGTGTGTGTGCGCGGCTCTCGCTCTCTCTCTCGTTCGTCTCTTGCAGGGCGGCAAAAATCTACGGGGAAAATCTAAGAGCAGTAAGCACGCGCATTGGGTTATCTCCATTCACGCATGAGCTGTGGGCGCGACGCATCATGAAGCGCAGTAGAGATGATGGTAAGGGTGGGGGAGGTGGGCCAAGAATTAAGCGGCCATCAGCCGCTGTTGGTGCTGGTGGTGGTGTAGGGGAAGGGGGAGGTGGTGGTGGGGAGAGGGCGGAGGTTGGGGTTCAGCAGCAGCAGCAGCAGCAGCAGGGGTTGACGGCGGAGCAGCAGAAGTTAACGGCGGAGGATGCGTTGAGCTACTTGAAGGCTGTGAAGCAGAAATTCAACGATGAGAAGGGCAAGTACGAAGAGTTT
>Ga0116227_10008139_pt1 | contig 19968 bp, 20 predicted proteins | sample S1TSphgellanicum_FD_89693 | JGI IMG/M metagenome (GOLD analysis project Ga0116227, IMG submission 89693) | Host-associated microbial communities from peat moss isolated from Minnesota, USA - S1T2_Fb - Sphagnum magellanicum MG | ecosystem: Host-associated > Plants > Peat moss > Unclassified... | reverse complement strand
TTCTGGTCCCTGCTGCTTAGACGCTCGATCCTATTTATATTCTACGAACTTGCCATTCTGGATCTCGACCATCCGAAAGGCGCTGCTATCGAGGCCGTTGTGATCGCTCGGCGAAAAACTGAATATGCCGCTGACTCCGACGAAGCCCCGCGTTTCTTCCAAAGCCTGACGAATCTTGTCTTTGTCAGCGGAATTAGCTCGTTTGATCGCATCAATGGTCAACATAAGCCCATCATACGCATAGCCTCCGAAAGTCGACACGTCCGTCTTGTATTTTGCTTCGAACCTGTTCTTGTAATCGATCGTGACCTTTTTCTGAGGGTCGTTTTCAGGCAGGCTGTTGGCTAGCAAGAGGGCGGGAGTCGGCAATCGAATACCCTCGCAAGCTGGACCCGCGATTCGGACGAACTCGTACGAAGCCTGACTGTGGGTCGTGTAAAGCGGCATCTTCAAGTCAAGCTGTTTGTAGTTCCGGGCGATGATCGCTGGCGCTTGTCCCGTGCTGAACATGAACACGGTATCTGCATCCGACTGCTTCACCCTGGTGAGCAGTGGCGTCATATCGGTATCGCGCTCACCGAAGGTCTCGTCGACGACTAGAGCCAGACCAAGCTCCTTGGCGACTTTGGCGGTCTCGACGCGGCCAGATTTTCCGAAGCCGCCCGTATCGGAAATCAGCGCAATCTTGCTGAGGCCACGCACTTTCATATCGCGGATGACGGCTCGTGCTGCCATCGTGTCGGAATGAGGAATTTTGAACACGTAGGCCCGAACGGGGTCGACGATGACATTCGCCGCACCGAAAGACACGACAGGCACGTGCGTTGCCTCTGTTACCGGAAGAATCGCCATCGTCGTGCCGGTGGTCGCTGCGCCCAGGATGACATCCACTTTATCTTGTTGAATGAGGCGCTTTGCGAAGGAGTTTGCCTTCGCGGAATCACTGCCGTCGTCATAGATTGAGAGTTCGATCTGCCGACCGAGCACGCCACCCATGGCATTGATCTCGTCGACATACATCCGCAGCGTCTGATCCTCGGGATTGCCGAGCCATGCCGCCGGACCCGTGGTCGACAACACCGACCCGATCCGGATCTGTTCTGCCGCCCGGCTGGCCGTGGGCGCCACTAGCGCACCGGCCATGGCCGATAAGAAGCCACGGCGGTTCAGGGAATTGCGATGCATGGGCTACCTTTCCCGGCGTTTCCTTCAGATCGAGCCTTCGCGTCTCGTTTTCAGGAATGCTAGAGACGGGCATATCATCAATCAAATAGATAGATAGTATAAGTAATATCAGTGTATCTTATAATTATGCCGAACCTCGATCTATCACTCATTCGCGTCTTTTGTGCCGTCTACGAGACCCGGAGCGTCTCGAAAGCGGCGCAGTCGATCGCGAGAAGCCAGCCAGCGGTGAGCTATGCTTTGGCACGCCTTCGCTCAACGATTGGAAATCCGCTTTTTGTCCGTCACCGCGACGGGATGGTCCCGACACCGCTTGCGAGCCACCTGTTCCAGGAATTCCGGCGCGGGCTGGAAATTATCGACAGCACGGTGACCTCAGTTGCCGCGTTCGATCCCTTCCAATCCGGGCGGCAGTTCCGAATTGCGATGACGGATATAGGTGAAATGGTGTTTCTACCTCCGCTCATCGGACGATTGCGCAAGAACGCGCCTAGAATAACGGTGCAAAGTTGCCAAGTGTCGCCGACCGAAACGCCTCGCGCATTGGCAACGGGGCAGCTCGATTTCGCAATCGGCTATTTGCCGGGCCTCCAAGTCCGAATCGCTGGCGTGGATACATTCAGCGAGCAATATGTCTGCTTGTTCCGCAAAGGGCACGGCACGATCGGCAAGACGATGAGTCTGGAAGACTTCGAATCCTGCGAACACGTCGTTGTTTCTTCCATGTTCAATAGCCACCATGAAATGTCCGATAGCTTGCTCGCGATGGGCGTGCGCCGAAAAATAACGCTCCAATTATCCCACTTCACGAGCCTGCCCGATATTTTAGCTCAGACGGATTTTGTTGCCGCAGTGCCATCGCGGGTTGCAAAGCTTTTTGCCTCGACTCATCCCCTGCGGATTTTACCGATCCCTGCCGAGCTTTCGTCATTCAACGTAAGGCTTCACTGGGATTCCGCGCTTGATCTCGACCGAGGCCATTGTTGGATGCGGAATTTGATCATCGACACTCTTTCATGTCTATGAGCTAAGTCCGGGATGATCCTTATTCGGATGAGCTCTACTCGGCGTCAGGCTGTTGTTCAGGTGCTGCCTGTATAAAAGCAGGCAGCGCATAGCATGCCTGCTCAATACGAAGGAGACGTGGCCAGGCAGTCCCGTCGGCGCCAAAACGCCGCGCGCCGAAGAGTTGCGGTATCAAGCAAATATCGGCAAGCGTCGGCGTATTTCCGAAGCAGAAAGGTCCTGGTTCATCACGCATGAGCCGTTCGACTGATTCCAGGCCCATCTCATTGAAAATGCGCGCCCAAAAAGCGGTTTCCTTATCGCCGCGCTGTTCCAGTTGATCGAGGACTTTCAAGTTCTGCAAAGGATGAATGTCTGCCGCAATCGCGAGTGCGGCGGCGCGAACTTTTGCACGCGCCTTCCCATCTGCGGGGAGCAAAGCCGGGGCCGGGTAGGTTTCATCGAGATATTCGATGATGGCAAGAGATTGGGTCAGCACGGTGCCGTCATCCAGGACGAGCGTCGGCACCAATCCCTGCGGGTTGAGGGCAAGGTAATCTGGATCTCGCTGCTCCCCGCGCCGCAAGTGGTGGAACACGTTTTCGTAAGCCAATCCCTTCAGGTTCAGGGCGATACGAACGCGCCAAGCCGAGGAGCTGCGGAAGTAGCCATGCAGGATCATCGCAATCCTTCAATCAGGCTGCAGCGCGGCCTGCGACCGCTTCTTCGATCGTAATCTTGATCTCCCCCAGTCCATCGATACCGCCGGTCACGTGATTTCCCGACACGATACCCATGTTTAGATATTGCCGCGATCTTCGCGAAAGAGATCGAGTTTTTCCTGAATCGGGCGGTCGGAGAAGCTGAAAAGGACGGCTTCATCATCAGCCTCATGCGATACCCAGTGCCAGCTCGGCACGACGAAGACATCGCGGGGCTGCCACTCGAAGACCTTGTCGCCGATACGCGAGCGTCCTCGCCCTTCGATCGCCACGAATGTGGTCGCATCCGTTGATCGGTAGCGCGTCGTGGCGAAGCCCTTCGGTAGAAGCTGGAGAAACGTCCCAATCGTCGGAAGCGCAAAATCACCATTCACCGGGTTGGTGTAACGCAGCTTGAGACCATGGCAGGGATCCAAGGCCGCTGCGGATTTCATTTTCTCGAGCGCCTCACGGCTAAACTCATAAGGATAACTGAGGATCGGCGAGCTCTTCGATGTCGCACGCAGGTCCACAGGCAAGAGATTATGACCATAGCGCGCGTAGGAATCCCCGCTCGGCTTAGTAATCGTCTGCTCGTCTTCGCCAAATCCTTCTGCAAAAGACGCATCGAAGAACTGGACGACCGGAATGTCGAGCCCATCCAACCAAAAAATCGGCTTGTCCGTGGCGTTGCCGTGATCATGCCAAGTCTTGGCCGGCGTGATGACGAAATCTCCCGGATGCATGATGACCCGTTCGCCTTCAACCGCCGTATACGCGCCCTCGCCTTCGAGGACGAAACGCAACGCCGACTGACTGTGGCGGTGCGCGGGTGCGACTTCCCCCGGCAGCACCAGTTGGATACCGGCATAAAGTGAAGTGGTGATTTTCGACTGGCCGCGCAGGCCTGGATTCTCAAGAACGAGAACGCGGCGCTCGGCTTCCTTGGCCGTAATGAGCGCGCCAGCTTCCATCATGAACGCCCGGATCGAATCGAAGTGCCATAGAAACGGTTGGCACGCGCTCTTCGGCTGCGGCGTGATCAGGTCGCCCAGAACGTTCCAGAGACAGGACATGTTCTCGGCGTCGACTTTTTCATAGAACGCCTCACGTTCCGGCGTCTGCGTGATGGTTCCAAACAATTCGGTCCTCCTAAAGCTCGGATCGGACGGATGCGGCTTTCAATAAAGCCTGTCGATCGATTTTGCCGGTTCCCGTCTTAGGCAGCTCCGTCAGGTACTCGATGAACCTCGGATATTTGTGAGGAAGCAACGTTTTCTTCACATGGTCCTGCAGCAATTTCGTAACGGCTTCACGCTCGTCCTTCACATCGTTTAGAACGACGATCGCCTTGATGCTCGTGCGGCGGTCCGGCAGCTCGAAGGCGAAGACCGCGCATTCATGCACCCATGGATGTTCGGCAAGGCACATTTCGATTTCCAGAGGATACACCCATTGACCCGATACCTTGACGAGCTCGTCGGCGCGGCCACGAAAAAAATAAAAGCCGTCGGCGTCGCAGACAAAGCGGTCGCCGGAATAGATCCAACCCTCCTCGCGCATGGTCTCGGCGGTCTTGTCGGGTCGATTCCAATAGAAAGGCGCGTTCGAGTCACCGCGCACCCAGAGAATGCCTTCCTCACTAGGGCCGACGACTCGGCCATCCGCTGCTTTGAGCGCAAGCTCGTAGCCAGGCACGCGCAAGCCCGCGGCGCCTAATCGCTTCGCGGTGTTCGTGTTGGACAGATAGATGTGAAGGACTTCGGTAGATCCCAAGCCTTCGACGATTTCGAGACCCGTAAGCGCTTTCCAAGCATTAAAGACGTCGGCCGATAGGATTTCCGCTGCGGAGAGACAGAGCTGCAGCGACGAAAGGTCGGCTGCGAGCGCCTCTGGCGCCTTGGTCAGCGCGGTATAAAGGGTCGGCAATCCGAAGAAGAGCGTGGGACGAAATTTTGTAATGCACTCGAAGATCGCCGCGGGCCGAGGCTGGCCTGGCAGGAGGACACTGGCGGCACCGGCGGCAAATGGAAATGTGATGGAGTTTCCCAATCCATACGCAAAGAACATCTTTGGAACGGAAAAGCAGATATCGTCCTTTCCCAAGCCAAGCACATGCTGTGCGTAGGATGCGGCTGTATAGGCCATATCGTGATGCAGATGCACGATCCCTTTCGGCCGGCCGGTCGAGCCCGACGAGTACATCCAGAAAGCCATGTCGTCGCGATGCGTGTCCACGGCGTCGAGCTCTGCCGAGCTATCATTGAGCAAGATCGTCGCGGTGACGCCGGCAGCGCCGAGCTCCGCCGCAATCGGTCCGCCGACGACCAAGATGGTTTCTAGGCTCGTGCCGGCGCAGGTGCCAGGACTGAACCTATCCGCGAAGGCGGCGTCGATCACCGCGACGCGAACTTGCGCATCTTCGACATAGAAGCGAATGAGATCGGTCGGGCTCAGCGTATTGACGAGCAGGGGCACGAGCCCGGCGCGCAATGCGCCCATGAAAGCCGCCGCGTAGGCGGGCGTGTCGTCCAGGAACATGAGGACACGCTCGCCGCGTTGCACACCGAGCGCCCGCAAAGCATTGCCGAACCGTCCGGCATCCTCGCAGAGTTCCGCGTAAGTGCGCGTGCCGGCCGGACCCGTCACCGCGACCCGCGTCCCATGTCCGCGGACGAGATTCTCGAAAAGAATCGCGCTGGCATTATAGCGTTCGGGAACGCAAAAACCGATCTCGCGCGTACCTGAATTTTCGCGCGGAACGCGGTCGATCATCTCGTTTGTCGGCGCTGAGTTCAGGGTCGTCATCTCAGACCGTCTCGGATCTTGCTGCGCTATAGCGGGCCATGAAGCGAGGCGCCATGTCACGCAAGCGCGCATCGTCGATACGTCCGGATCGCGTGATATAGGCATAGGCGAAGTCAAGCGGCGACAAACGCATATGGTCGGCGAAATCTTGGTACCAGGCGCTACTCGTCTTCGAGGCGTTGACGAGCTTTGCAACGATCGGACGGCGTTCGGCCTCGTAGCTTTGGAGCGCCTCGCTCAGAGAAGCTGGATGATCATCCAGCGCCTTCACGAGCGCTATGACGTCTTCCATGGCGAGGCGGGTTCCAGATCCTATCGAATAGTGAGCCGTATGCGAAGCGTCCCCGACGAGAACCATATTGCGCATCGACCAACGTTCGCTCCACAGCCAGGGGAAGTTGCGCCAAGCCGATTTGTTCGAGACTAAGGGATGCCCGTCCAACGTGTCGACAAAAACGCGCTCGCACAACGCTTTGCTCGCGTCGGGCGGCAAGCAGTCGAGGCCGGCTTTCAGCCAGGTCGAACGATCGCATTCGATAATGAAGGTGCTCATCCCCGGTGCGTAGCGATAATGGTGCGCGTTGAAGGCTCCAAACTCCGTTTCGACGAAGGTCTGCGTCAGCGTTTCAAAACGCTTCGTCGTGCCGAACCAAGCGAATTTGGTGTCGAGGTAAGACAGCGACGTGCCGAAATCGCCTTCGAAAGAACGACGGACCAGCGAGTTGATGCCATCCGCCGCGACGATCAAGTCGTAGCCATTTAGCTGGTCGACGCTCGTCACCTGGGTGCCGAACTGAAGATTGGCGCCCACTCCATTTGCGCGTTCCTGCAGCAGAAGGAGGAGATCGAGGCGGCCGATCGCTGAAAAGCCGACCCCGTCGATCGGCACCGCTTCGCCGCGATGCACCAAGGTGATGTCGGACCAAGTCTCCATGCGGGCCATGATCATCGCCGCAGTCTCGGGATCATCTTCGCGAATGAAATCCATCGCGCGGTCGGAAAAGACGACCCCGAATCCCCAGGTCGCGTTCGCTGCATTTTGCTCAAACAGCGTCACATCCATGTCAGGATGCCGATTTTTCCAAAGGTAGGAAAAATAAAGACCAGCCGGCCCACCCCCCAGCACAGCGACGCGCATTCAGCTTCCTCCCGCGGCGATTATTTGCATAATGTAAAATCTTTTGCGGTAAACGCAATAGCAATCTGCGCATGCCATCGGGAGATACGACGTGTTCCGGACTGAGTTCACGATTGAGTGGGGCGACTGCGACGAAGCCGGCGTCGTCTTTTATCCGAACTATTTCTATTGGTTCGATTGCACGTTCCAACGTCTATTGAGGGATCGCGGGCTGAACCAACGCGAATTGAAGCGACGCTTCAGTGCCGTCACGCCGCTTGTCGAGGTCGGAGCGAAATTCAGAGCTCCGGCGAGCTATGACGACGTGTTGCGCGTCGAAGCCCATGTCGAAGCGTGGGAGACGAAACGCTTCCGCATGATGTACAAACTATCGGTGGAAGACAGACTGGTTGCGGAAGGATTTGAGGTGCGCGCATGGGCGAACATCGACGCGAGCGGGCGAATGTCGGGACGTCCGGTCGAGGAAGCGTTCAAGAGCCTGATGCAATGAAAATGACCTCGGAGCTGCCCGATGCCGGGGACGGAATCGACCAGACCGCACGCGGCGGCATTCAGGCGCTCGACGCGGCGCTTCTTGTATTGCATGCGATGGCGGCATGCACGGGTCCCGTCACGCTGACCGACCTGTCCAAAGCGGCGGCCATGCCGGTCAGTAAAGTCCACCGCTATCTCGCAAGCTTTATCCATGCCGGGCTCGTCTTGCAGCGCGAGCGGTCGGGACGCTACGAACTCGGCCCCTTCGCGGGGGAACTCGGTCTTGCTGCGCTCAGCCGCAACGCGTTCGTGAATCGGGCTGCGGACGGGCTTGAAGAACTTGGCGAGCGAACCGGCCTCACCGTTTTGCTGAGCGTATGGGCGAACCAGGGCGCGACCGTCATACGATGGGAACGTGCCGCGAGCCCGGTCCTGACATCGTTTGGGCTCGGCAGCACGCTGCCTTTGCTGAGTTCGGCCAGCGGCCGGGTTTTCCTCGCGTTTCTGCCGCGCCGGCTCACCGCGGCCAGATTGCGCACCGAAATCGAATATGCCCGGAAGTCTCATTTGAAATGGCCCGACCTCGATCTCTCCGCAAAAAGCGTCGAGCGCCTCATCGCCTGCGTGCGAGAAAACCGGACCGCGGCCGTGGACGGGCGCTTCATACCCGGACTGAAAGCGGTGAGCGCCCCGGTTACGAATTGGCAAGGCGAGGCAGAACTCGCCGTCACTCTCATCGGCACGAGCGAAGATATCCTCAAGCCCGCCGGCCGCGTTCACGCTCAATTGCTCGCGTTCACCAAATGCATGTCGCTTCCAAGACCCCAAGTTTGACGGCACCCGTCTTCAGCGCGGATCACCAGAACAAGCCGGATACGGCGAGCGCCATCACCCGCAAATGGATCGATCAGGATGGCGCGACGCGATTGTCGATCTTCCGAACTCGGCCGTCGCGCTTGCAGCCGGCACTGTCATAAATGATCGCAACAAAGTAATGCTGATATCCGGCGCCTCATCTTCCGATTTCACCGGCAAGACCTGCTCTCCGAACTTCATTCAGTGGACCTATGACACCTATGCTCTTGCGACGGGCATCGTGCAGTCGGGCGGAAAAACCTGGTTCACCTTGACGGCAGATTACGCCTTCGGTCACACCATGGAGGCGGACGTCAAGCGCGTTGTCGCCAAGAATGGCGGCCAAGTCGGCGGCGGGGTCCGGGCGCCGCTCAATACGCAGGACTTCTCTTCCTTTCTCCTCCAGGCTCAGGCCTCGGGCGCGCGCGTCGTCGGCCTCCTCAATGCCGGCGGCGATACGATCAATTCGATCAAGCAGGCCGTCGAGTTCGGCATTCCGGCCCGCAGTCAGCAGATCGTGGCCACCGTCCTCTATGTCACCGATGTGCATTCCCTGGGTCTCGACATCGCCAAGGGCCTGCAATTCACGGAATCCTTTTATTGGGATTTGAACGATCGGACGCGGGAATGGTCGCGGCGCTTCGCCAAGCGCCACGAGGAACGCTATCCGAGCGCCCTGCAGGCCGGCGTCTATGCTTCGATCCTGCATTACCTGCGCGCCGTTCAGGCTTTGGGGAGTGCTGCCGATGGCAAGGTCGTCACCGGGAAAATGAAGGAGCTGCCGACCGATGATCCTTTGTTCGGCAAGGGAACCATCCGCATCGACGGACGAAAATTGCACCCGATGTATCTCTTCGAGGTCAAGGCCCCTTCGGAGTCGAAATATCCGTGGGATTATTATAGGCTCGTTCGCACGGTCACCCCCGACGAGGTTTGGCGCCCCCTCAATGAGGGAGGCTGCCCATTCGTGAAAGCCTAGCGACAAAATGAGAGGTTCCAGCTCGACGACATTCGGCCTTCTCTTGCGTCGCGCCCTGCCACTCGTGCTGGCGATGCTCGTGAGCGGCTGCGCCAGCTCATCGCGACAGACCGACGACGCGAGCTATCGGGAGCGCCAGCGCTGTCAGAACACGACCATCGGGGCCCAATCGGAGCGCGTCTGCTACTGACCTCACAGGCGGATGATTGTCGGCCCGAACAAAACCGGATGCAGAAAGAGCACCGCGACATAGACCACGGTCCCGGCGACCAAAGCGATCGCATCGGTCCGCGTGAATGAGCTTATGCGCGGCGCGCCGCGGTCGCCGCGCTTTTTGACGGAGATGCGGTCGTAGACGGCCCAGGCGAGGAACGACCCGAAGAGCAGCAAGGCGCCCGCATCGCCATTGGCGAGAAGATGCGCGAGCGCCCAGATCTTGATCCCGACGAGCATGGGGTGACGCAGCCAGCCCCTGATGCGGCTCGGTGCCGGATTGCTGCTGGCCAGCGCGATGAACGCGAACCACATCAGCACGATCGCGACATATCGCGTCCAGTCCGGCGGCGACCATAATTGGATCAATCCTGCGGCGCGGTACCTTGAAAAGCCCCAAATGATCAGCAGGAGGCCGAGCAGCGCGACGAGCGAATAGACGATCTTGTAAGGTCCGAACCCGAAGCGTTCAATCAAGACCGTCCGCGGTTCACGAAAGGTCGTAAGGCTATGAACGCCCAGAAAGATGATAATTCCGAGGGCAAGAAGAAGCATTTTTTCTCCTGAGAGCGCGATGTCCTATCAGCCGCCGATCCGAGACGCTATCTGGATTTGATCCTCGCAGATTTCTCCCTCTCCCACAGGCAAGGATTCGTCCATCCCTGCATACCTGGGTCCTGACCCTTACGTCCTGGACCCTGGCGGTTATTGCACCCGCGAACTTGGCACAAAACTCTGAAATAACGAAGGTATACCAATCACGCCCGCCACCGCGTCCAGGCCTGCCGCGGATCGAGGGCGGCGCGCCGCTGATGCGCGCGGCTCGAATATCGGCGGAATGAGAGCGGCCGGCTTCATCTAGTTGTTAAGGTGACGATTTAGTGCAAAATTGATTTGCTGCCTGGGACAAATGCAGACGAGATTAGGGTAGGCGACGGATAAAAATGGGCGTCGAGTCGAGCATCCTTTTCATTGCCGATCAGTCTCCGCCTCACAAGGCCATCGCCGATGCTTTGGTGCGTGGTTCCGACTATCGCGTCATCATAGCCGCGCATGAAACCGAAGCTATCGACGTGCTCAACGACGCGCAGGTCGATCTCGTGCTCGCCGATGTCGAAAATTGTGATTGCGATATCGTGGATTTTCTCGCTCGGCTGCGCTTCACCCATCCCGATCTCGTCCGTGTTCTTCTCATCGGGGAGGCGGCCGATACCAAGCTGAGCGACGCGCTCGCGCGGACCGCGGCCTATCAATATCTCACCAAGCCCTTGCAGGCCGAACAAACCTGCCTCGTCGTGAAGCGCGCCTTGGAGACGCGCGAGCTCGCGCGTCGGCACCGGCACCTCGTCCGGGAGTTCAAGATCGGCGAGGATGCGCATTTTCTGCGTGGCAGGCCCGACACGTCCGTGAAAGGCGGAGCCTCGCATTTCGAGCGCCTCGTCTATGCGAGCGAAGCGATGTCGGAGCTCTGCGGTCTCGCCCGCGAGGCGGCGCGCACCGATCTACCGATCCTCATCGAAGGGGAAACCGGGACCGGCAAGGAATTGCTCGCGCGAGCCTTGCATTTCCATTCGCGGCGTTCGTCGAGCCCTTTGATGGTGCAAAATTGCGGCGGCATGCGTGACGAGCTTCTGCATTCCGAGCTCTTCGGGCACAAGCGAGGTTCCTACACGGGGGCGATCAGCGATCGTTTGGGCCTGTTTCGCGCCGCCGACGGCGGGACGGTCTTTCTCGACGAGATTTCCGAGGTGTCGCCTTCGTTTCAGGTCAGCCTCTTGCGGTTCTTGCAAGAAGGCGAAGTGAAGCCGCTCGGCTCGGATCAGACGGTGCATGCCGATGTCCGGATCATTGCCGCCTCCAACAAGCCCTTGAAACAATTGGTCAAGGCCGGGCAATTCCGGGAAGATCTCTATTTTCGTTTGAAAGGGTTCGATCTGGAAGTGCCGCCCCTGCGCGCCCGCCCCGACGACATTCCGGTCTTGACCGAATTCTTCGTGCGCAAGCACGGCAACCTTCTGAGCAACCGCGTGCTGGGGATCTCCAATGACGTCCTCAACATTTTGAAGGCCTATCATTTCCCCGGCAATGTCCGCGAGCTCGAAAACGAAGTGCGGCGCATGGTTGCCTTGGCCAAGGACGGCGAATATTTGACGCGTCGGCACTTGTCGCCGACGCTCGCCAAGCTGCGCGTGACGTCTTCCAATGAGACATTCGGTCTCAAAGCGGACGGCAAGAGCTTGAAGGAAATGGTCGAGTCGCTCGAAGGCCAATTGGTCCGCCAAGTTCTCGAAAAGAGCCGCTGGAACCAGAGCAAGGCCGCGCGGGAATTGGGCCTCTCGCGCGTCGGGCTTGCCAACAAGATCCGACGCTACGCGCTGACGGAGGGGCAGCCCGGTCCAGATTGAAACGAGGGCTCTTGCCGTCGTCATTTCGATCGAATTGGATTTTTGCGCGCAGACCTCTATCTTGGTCCTATCTCTATCTTAGTCCTATGAGGATAGAAATTGGCTGGCGATGATCGAGACGAGGATGCACGCGATCCGGGCGCAGTGCTTCGCTTTCCTTTGTCGCGCACGACGCCGGCCGGGAGCGCCGGCGGCTTCAAGGATCTCGGCACCGGCGCCATGGCCCGCCATCTCGGCATGACCAAAGGGCAGATGACGGGCCATTGGTGCAGCCGCTGCCGCGGCGTCTGGTTCGGCTACGCTCTCGAAGTCGAATGCCCACAATGCGGGAATCGGCACGGGTGATCAGCCCGGCAAAGCGGCATGGCAGACTGTAAACTTAGTTTGCCCCTGCAAACTAAGTTGCTTTGCAAGCGCTCCTATGCCGCATGCGTGGAGGCCGAAGGCCTGTCCTTCAACACGTTGTTTTTACGGAGTTCTTTTATCTTCAAGGTGCCTGGTACAGTGCTTGCCTGATCGTCTCCATCGGTCAACGTCTCGCAACTGGCGAGGCGTTATGGGGAGGTATCAAATGGCCAATCTTTTGTGGCTCCAGGGCGGCGCCTGTTCCGGCAATACAATGTCCTTTCTCAATGCCGAGGAGCCGAGCGCTTGCGACCTGGTAACCGATTTCGGCATCAACGTTCTTTGGCACCCCTCCCTCGGCCTCGAGCTCGGCGATAACGTCAAGCAGCTCCTGCAAGATTGCGTGACCGGCAAGATCCAGCTCGATATTTTCGTCTTCGAAGGCACGGTGGTGAATGCGCCGAACGGCAGCGGCAATTGGAACCGCTTCTGCGGCCGGCCTATGAAGGATTGGGTCAAGGAGCTTTCGGATGCAGCGCAATTCGTCGTCGCGATCGGCGATTGCGCGACCTGGGGCGGCATCCCGGCGATGGCGCCCAACCCGAGCGAGTCCGTTGGCATGCAGTTTCTGAAGCGTGCCGCTGGCGGCTCGCTTGGGACCGGCTTCACCTCGAAGGCCGGCTTGCCGGTGATCAATATCCCGGGCTGCCCCGCGCATCCCGATTGGGTCACGCAGATCCTCGTTGCGGTCGCCTCCGGCCGCGCCGGCGATTTGACGCTCGATGAATTCCATCGGCCCAAAACCTTCTTCTCGAGCTTCACCCAGACCGGTTGCACCCGCAACATGCATTTCGCCTACAAGGTGTCGGCAACCGAATTCGGCCAGCGCAAAGGCTGTCTCTTCTACGACCTCGGCTGTCGTGGGCCGATGACCCATAGCCCCTGCAATCGGGTGCTGTGGAACCGGCAATCGTCCAAGACGCGATCGGGCATGCCATGCATGGGATGCACAGAGCCGGAATTCCCCTTCTACGATCTCGACCCCGGCACGGTGTTCAAGACGCAGACGGTCATGGGCGTTCCGAAGGACATGCCGACGGGCGTCGATAAGACCGGCTACATCAAGCTGACCGGCGCCGCGAAAGCCGCCGCTCCGGCTTGGGCCGAGCAAGATATTTTCGTCGTCTGAACCTCCGCGTTGCAGCGCATCGTTCCAAACGAATTCCTAAGGAGTATGCATCATGGCTGAAGCAGCCGTTCAGACACTCGATATCTCGCCCGTGGGGCGCGTCGAGGGCGATCTCGACGTCCGTGTCGACATCTCCAATGGTGTCGTCGTCAATGCGTGGACCCAGGCGGAGCTTTTCCGCGGCTTCGAAATCATCCTACGTGACAAGGACCCGCAGGCTGGCCTCGTGGTGACGCCCCGCGCCTGCGGCATCTGCGGCGCATCGCATCTCACCTGCGCCGCCTGGGCGCTCGACACGGCCTGGGGCACGACGGTGCCGCGCAACGCGATCCTTGCGCGTAATCTCGGGCAATTGACCGAGTCGATCCAAAGCCTGCCGCGCCACCACTACGGCTTGTTCATGATCGACTACACGAACAAGGCCTATTCGGGCAGCAAATATTACGAAGAAGCGGTGAAGCGCTGGGCGCCTTTCACCGGCAGCAATTATGAGCTCGGCGTCACGATCTCCGGCCGCCCGGTCGAGATCTACGCGCTGCTGGGCGGCCAGTGGCCGCATTCGAGCTATATGGTGCCAGGCGGCGTGATGTGCGCGCCCACCTTGACCGATGTCACCCGTGCCTGGTCGATCCTCGAGCACTTCCGCCGCAATTGGCTGGAGCCCGTCTGGCTCGGCTGCTCGCTCGAGCGCTATGAGGAAATCAAATCCTACGATGATTTCATGGCTTGGCTCGACGAGCGGCCGGAACATGCCAATTCGGATCTCGGCATGTTCTGGCGCATGAGCCTCGACATCGGCCTCGATAAATATGGCAAAGGCCACGGCAAATATGTGACCTGGGGCTATCTCCCGCACGAAGACAAATATAACAAGCCGACGATCGACGGCCGCAACGCGGCAATGAGAATGAAAAGCGGCGTCTATGACGGCGCGACCGACACGCATAAGCTCATGGAGCAAGGATTTACGCGCGAGGATACGCAGCACGCCTGGTATGACGAGGGAGCTGGTCCCGTGCATCCTTTCGATCGCACCACCAAGCCGATCGCCAAGAATGATGTCGACCATGGCGGCAAATATTCATGGGCGACCGCGGTCGCCCATATCGACAATGGCCGCTTGGAGGCGGGCCCTCTCGCGCGTCAACTCGTGGCAGGCGGCACGCATGGCGAAAGCTTCCAATGGCATGATCCCTTGGTGCTCGACATGTACAAAAAGATGGGCGGTGCCAACGTGGCTCTACGCCACTTCGCCCGTATGCACGAAGGCGCGAAAATCTATCGCGAGATCGAACATGTGCTGCGCGAGCTGCGCCTGAATGACGAGTGGTATATCAAGCCGACCGAAAAAGACGGGCGTGGCTGGGGCGCGACGGAAGCCATCCGCGGCGCTTTGTGCCATTGGATCGAAGTGGAAGGCGGCAAGATCAAGAATTACCAGATGATCGCGCCGACGACTTGGAATGTCGGCCCGCGTGCGTCGACAGGCGAGCGCGGACCGATCGAGGAAGCCCTGATCGGCACGCCCATCAAGGATCCGCACGATCCGGTCGAGGTCGGTCATGTCGCGCGGTCCTACGATTCCTGCCTTGTTTGCACCGTCCACGCCCATGACGCTAAAACCGGCGAAGAACTGGCACGCTTCAGAACGGCGTAAGGAGAATAACCTGGTGACCGCCGCAAGAGCGGCGTTCACCACAATTTCGTTACGGGAAGCTCCGATCACGCTGTGAGCAAAATCAATCTTGATGGGGGCGGGAGTCCATCATTAAAATCAGCGTGATTATGTTCTACCTTAGGGCCTTGAGGACTCTCATTCGATGCGGCCGAGAGACGTAGACTGCTGCTAGGTTGGTGGCGCTCTATCTCTCTTTTAAGGGCGGGATTCATGTCTGTGTCAGAAACCGATGAAGTTCTGGATAAAATTACCAAGCTATTAGCGAGTGGACTGAAGACCAAGACCGAGCCCTTTCCTGAAACGGACAAGGAATTCGGCGAGATCGTGAAAGAATTGCGGGCACTCGGCCCGGATGATCTCGAAAGCAAGCTCGTGATCGGTGGATTCATCAACCATCCTTACGGTGAAGAACAATATCGCTGCATGGAATGCATGTATTATTTGGTCCATCGCAAATGGTGCGATTTGCCGGAACTTGCGGTTCCCGTCGAGCCCGACTGGTGGTGCCGCTTATGGCGCATTTGAATTAAGCGTATACTGATGCGTATTTATGAGCTTAGGCCGGCGTGACACAGTGCCAGCAGAATCGGCTAGTTAGGCGCCTCTCATGCTGGTCGTGATCGGTTGCGGCAATCTCAATCGATCAGACGATGGCGCCGGCGTCATCGTCGCCCGCAACCTTATGTCGCTGCCTTTGCCCGCGGCGGCACCCGTCAAAATATTCGACGCCGGCACGAACGGGATGGAAATCCTGTTCCAGGCCCGTGGCGCCAGCAAGCTCGTGATCATCGATGCGGCTTCGAGCGGCAGCGAGCCGGGCGCCATTTTCGAGGTCCCCGGGCACGAGCTTGAGAACCGGCCAAAACCGAGCTACACGCTCCACGATTTTCGTTGGGACCACGCTTTATACGCCGGCCGCCAGATCTGGGCCGATGGTTTTCCGGCCGATGTTACGGTGTTTCTCATCGAGGCCGCGACGCTCGGCTACGGCCTCGATCTGACGCCGAAGGTCGCGCAGGCGGTCGAGGTCGTCACGTCCCGCATCGCGGCGATGGTCGCGGCCTATTGCGACGCGGAGACCGGCCGGACCCATGATGCGTCGCAAAAAAGCAATGCTTTGCCGATACGCGTTTATCGCGATCACATCTATATCGCGGCAGCCGTCTTCGAGGCGCATTTGAGCCAGGTGCGCAGCGTCGCCTTGCTGCGCGAGGCCGACGATCTCTTGATCTTGCCGATCGCGACCGCCGAGGCCGGTGGCTTTCTCGTGAAACAAGTGAATGCCCGCGGCGATCGCGCCATCCATGCGGCAGATTTCTTTCGTCTCAATGCGATCGACGACACCCTTGACATCCTTATCGATGCATGTCCCCGCGCGGCTATCGCCGGCTTCCTCGTCGAAGGTCTTTTCGCAAATGCGCAAACTAAGTTTGCAATAAGAAAATAAACTAGACTCAATTTCGGCCGCGGCATAGCCTGTTTGCAAGCTGGCCCAGCATCGAAGCGATCGGGCGTGAGGGAGCAGATCGCATGTCATCGCGCGCTGAGTCCGAAGTGAAAGCGGCGCTCGCCGCCGTCGAAGCGGAAGACGCATCTCTCGCCGATAAGATCGAGATGCTGATGGAAATGGCGATGGGCTTGCAGACCCGGCCTAAGACGCCGGATGATTTGCAGCAAGCCGTTCTGCTTTACGGAAAAGCGCTCGAACTCTGTCCTGCCGAGCTTTTTCTTTTGCGTGGCCGGCTGCACGCGCGTCTCGCCACGGCCTTGCAGGCGATGCCTGCTGAGGATCTCACGCCGTTAAAGGAGGCGCAGCGCAATCTCGAGGCCGCGCGCGACATCCTCAAACATGACGGCACGCCGGAAGAAATGGCCGAGATCGAAATGAATCTCGGTCTCGTGCTCCAAAGCCTTGCCAGCGCCAATGCTGCGCCGATCACAGGCGCGATCGCAGCCTATCAAAGGGCGCTCCGCACCTTCGATGCCAAAGCCTTTCCGAAGGAATATGCGATCCTTCAAAACAATCTGGCGACGGCTTTTTTGTCGATCCCCTTTTCGGATGAACGCGCGAAAATGCGAGAAGCGCTCGCGGTTCAAGCTTTCCAAGAGGGGCTTAAGGTCGTCAACCTCATCGACCATCCGAGCGAATATGCCATGCTGCAGAACAATCTCGGCAACGCCTTGCAATATGTGTCGTCGAGCCATTCCGTCGAAAATTGTTTGCGTGCTCTTGATGCCTATGATGAAGCCCTCAAGGTCCGGAGCCGTGCAACGACGCCAGCGGAATATGCGAATACGATCGCCAATTACGCCAATTGCCTGCGCAACCTTCCAGATGACGTGGCGCAGCCGGAGCTCGGAAATCGTATGAACCTCGGCAAAGCCCTCCATCATTATCGTGAGGCGGTGGAGATTTTTTCTGCTTTCGGAGACGTGCAGAAAGTCGGGATCGTCAGAGAGATGATCGCCGAAATCGAAGGAGAGTTGACGCAAGCCGGATTTGCCGACGCGCCAGGCGCGACGGTTCTCAGCGTTCAATAGGGTGCAGGAAACATAATGAGTGGATTGTTCGTCTCTGGCCTTCTCGCCATTGTCCTCGGACTCATTTTCTCAGTCGTCGGCGGTGCTATCGGCGGTGTTGTGATCGGTGGCAAGGCGCTGGGAAATGAGCTTGCCGCGATGATGGGCGGATTTTACGGGCCGCTTGCCGGTGCGGTTGGTGTCGTCATCGGTGTTATCGGCGTCGTCGTTGCAGTGCTCGCGTTTTGAGGAAGTCCGATGTTCGAGATGGTCAAGACGTCCATTATTTTGTTCTTTGAAGGAAAGCTTTTCAAGAATCCGAACGAGGTCATTCGCCAACTTGCGATCGGGATTGGCATAACCGTCGTGATATTTCTCGTTCTCGTGAAATTTACCGGGCTGCCGATCGCCGGCGCGATCGCCGGATTCATCGGTGGCGCCGCACAGCCGGCATTGTTCAAAAATCTGAAATTCCGCTGAGGTAATCTTGCCGCTCGGCTAACCGAGCGGCGGAGGAGGGAGGCGACCATGAATGCTCATGCGCAGCCGCGGGCGGACCAGGAGTCCGGCGTCGATAGGCTCGTCGGCGACGTGGAACGCCTCGAAACCGTGATCGCCAATTGGGAGGAGTCGCAACGCGGCGTCGCTTTCGCTTATCGTCAGGCCATCGATGCTCTGCATAAGACGGCCTTGCGTAATCTCATCACCGAGGTGAAGAGCGCCCCTGCCGCCCTCGACGCGCTGCGCAAGGCCGCGGCTGACCCTGTCGTCTATGCAGTTTTGCGGCATCATGGGCTCATCCAGGCGAGCCAGCAGGAGCGGATCGAACAAGCGCTGGCCTCGGTGCGGCCCATGCTCGGCGCTCATGGCGGCGATGTCGAGCTCGTCGGTTTCGTACCCCCGGACATCGTCGAGGTGCGCTTTCTCGGCAATTGCGACGGCTGTTCGGCTTCGACGATGACCTTCGTCGCTGGGGTGAAGCGCGCGATCGAAGAGCATTGTCCGGAGATCAAGCAGATCCGCCAGGTCAAGAGCGCAGGCGGCTCGGTGACGAAGGCAAGCTTCACGAGTCCGTTCGTCGATGATCGGCACTGGGTCTTTGCCATCGATCTCGATGCGGTGCCGGAGGGCGGCGTCGCCACTGTCGCCATTCAAGGCGAAGCGCTTTTCTTCAGCCGAATGTCCGATGTCGTCGCCTGTTTCAAGGATGCATGCGCACACCTTGGCCTGCCGGTTTCGACCGGCACCGTCGCGGCTGGACGGCTCACCTGTCCGCATCACGGATTTCAATATGATCTGATGACCGGAGAATGCTTGACAGCGCCGGAAGTGCAATTGCGGCCGGTTCCGGTCCGCCTTGTCGGCAGCCGTGTCGAAATCCGGCTCGAGGCTTGAATGGCGATGCGCGTCTCACTCCGTCCCGCCAGCGAATCGAGCTTTCCCCCTGGCTCGACCGCACCGCCCCCTTTGCCTCTCCTCGATCCATCGGGTCCGGAACGCGTGCTCGGGTCGGAAGTCTGCGGCTTCGATCTCACCCAGCCCGTCGTGCCGACCGCAGCAACGCTCTTCGGCCCGCGCGGCGCGGCTCTGGCCGGCCCCGACGGGCCTTTATTCGTTGCCGATACGGGTCATCATCGTGTCTTGATTTGGCGTAACTTGCCGGCCCGAGATTATGCGCCGGCCGACCTTCTCATCGGCCAACCCGATTTCGGCCGAGAGGGACGCAACGCCAAAGGCGATCCTTCCGGCGCGACTTTCAACGTGCCGACCGGCGTCTCGGCGACCGAGACGATCCTCGCCGTCGCCGATCCCTGGAACCATCGCGTCCTGCTTTGGCATGGGCTTCCGACAACCGATCACCAGCCCGCCGATGTCGTGCTCGGGCAGGCCGACTTCACATCGGTGCTCGCCAATCGTGGCGGCGAGCCTCGGGCTGATACGCTCAACTGGTGTTACGGCGTCACGATAGCCGGATCGCGCCTCATCGTCTGTGATACTGGCAACCGCCGCGTCTTGATCTGGAACGAGATCCCGCAGCGGCATGGGACACCGGCGGATCTCGTTCTAGGGCAAACGGACATGACGTGCCGCGATGAGAATGGCGGTCGCGGCATCGACATGCATGGCATGCGCTGGCCCCATAGCGCGACGCTTGCCGCCGACATGTTGCTCGTTTCCGATTCCGGCAATAACCGCATCATGGTCTGGAACGGCGTGCCGAACGCCCATGGTGCGCCGTGTCATCATCTCCTCGGCCAGACCGATCCCTCCGCTTGCGAGCATAATCGCGCCACGTATTGGCCGGACGCGGCAAGCCTCAACATGCCTTATGCCTGCATAGCCGTGCCGGAAGGCGTCGCCGTCGCAGATACCGCCAATTCACGGCTTCTCGGCTTTGCGCAGGCAGACATCACGAAAAGCGGGGCGGCCCGGCGTTTGAGTGGCCAGCCGGATTTTCATGCGAAAGGCGATA
>Ga0116227_10008138_pt1 | contig 19971 bp, 13 predicted proteins | sample S1TSphgellanicum_FD_89693 | JGI IMG/M metagenome (GOLD analysis project Ga0116227, IMG submission 89693) | Host-associated microbial communities from peat moss isolated from Minnesota, USA - S1T2_Fb - Sphagnum magellanicum MG | ecosystem: Host-associated > Plants > Peat moss > Unclassified... | reverse complement strand
TTGTGTAGTAATCCATGAAATTAAATGTATAAACAGCTCGGTTGTTGTGTAGTAATCCATGAAATTAAATGTATAAACAGCTCGATTCACGATGCGTCTGTGAGTGTGGTACTGTGAGGGACATGGATGTGGATGAACTGCAGACCTTCTACCACTAAGTTAACTATTTTTTTTCATCCTCAGGTTGTGACAACCTTTAAATTAACTATTTTTTTTCATCCTCGGGTTGTGACAACCTCTAAGTTAACTATTTTTTTTCATCCTCAGGTTGTGACAACCTCTAAGTTAACTATTTTTTTTCATCCTCTAGTGGTGACAACCTTGGGTCACCACTTAGTGTAGTTAGTGGCGTTTTAGCGGGTTTAGATTTTTAGTGGTAGAAGGTCTGGAACTTTGCTGGTTTTCACAAACCGAGTATTGCTTGTTATTTTAAAAAATTAATAATTAATTTTAAAAAAAAGATAAAATAATTATTGATTTGATTTGATTTCTTAACGACAGCTCTGGCTTTTTGAAAAAAATTAGGATCAAAGGACCTTTGGTTCAAGGTTTTTGAAAGATTTCTAAAATAAATTCCTGTTTTGGGTTTTGGAAAATTTTCAAAGAAGCTGATTGGTTTTATGGAAGAACTAGTAAAAGAATCAAAGCTTTGGGGGTTAGGTTCTTTGACCAATTCTTTTGGTTTTTTGAGATCTATAGTTATGAATGAAAACCAATCCTTTGATTTTCCAAAAATTGCTGGTCATGGGTCCATAATACGTAGACCTTACCTGCTAGTTCTTTCTTTGAGAAAAAGAGAAGATAAAACAGTGTTTTGTTTTGGCAAATGTTTTTTTTTCAAAATGGCAAAAATTCAGGATTTTAAAGGTTTTTAGTCGCCAATTTAGAAAAAATATTTAATTTTTTAAGAATTTGCCAAATTCTATCCTAAGTTCCAGATATAATAAAAAATATAGTTCAATTTCTTTTTCATTTACTTGTTTTTTTATTGTCATATTTGGCTGAATAGTCACTTCAGCTATATCACAAAATTGAAAAGAAAAACACTCACTTAAAAGTTGAAAGAAGAGCCCAATAATAATTTTAAGTCTCCATACATCATTATCATCTGACTTGGCCTACCATTAATTAGTACCTACCACCAAATACTAGCCCTTCCTTGAAGCTATCATCTTCCAAGACGAATTAAACCTGACAAGCAAATTTTGATATGGGTTTAGTGATGAAGGTGTCCTTCCTTTAAGCTCTAACTAAATTAGGCTAACTTAACATCATACCTCCAAGCAATGACAAAGAAGCAATGGACCCTCATAACTTCTTTCTCATTTATTGTACTAATTTTTTTACGGCGGCTAAACTCTGAGACCCTGACTCGGGTAATGGGTCAGACCTTACCTGGTTCTCAGATTTTCTTTGTAAAATAAATAACCGGTTCTCACATCCGGTTCTCACACGCATGAGAACCGGTAATTCAATTTTCATTCAAGGCATCACTCAGGAGAGGATCAGACTGGGATGTCCAGGTGATGCCTGGAGTTATTTGTGATACCCGCTCAACACTGGTTTTGACCTGATCATTGCAGAGTGCAACAACTGTAAATTAGTCAGGGGTGAGAACCGTACGCTAGAAATGCACATGGTCATTTTAAAGTCCTGTAAGCTTCCAACCTGGCTGCATTACCAAGCACCGTTTTATCTGCTGGAAGATATCCGGTTATTTTGCAGCCTCACCGGACCACTGGATACAGCTCTCATGAGGGAGGTAGTTCTGTCATGCTGGGATGAAGAAGTTGAAATTGCACTGGTATAATCCTGCCTCCTGCAGCGATCTAGCTGTGTTTTGGGGCGGATCCTCGGTTAGTTTAATGTACCTAATAACTAGATTTGTGACTTTTGTTCATATCCTTTTGTCAGATTCAGCCCAGGAAGGAAGGAAGGAAGTTCAAGGAATGGTTCGTTAACCTATCCAGCCCTTCTTCCCTTGTGCAACTTGTCTGAAGGTAAGTACTATCTATAACTCTGACGTCTAGACAGATGGTCAGCAGAAGGGGGTTCTAGAACCTTGGGATTGGTTGTGAAGCAGTTGGTCTTTGTTGGGTTATGGATACTTAGGCTACAAAGGCTTAAATTGGTCTATAAGATCAAGGGTGGAATCGGCCGGCCAACGATATCTTGTCCGCTTTCCAGCTTCACTCTCATCTAGGAAATCTCTTTAACTTTAGGCCATCCTTCCTTCTCACTTGCATAATAAAGAGGACACCTAAGCCTATTACCCTGAGCACGCTACTCCCTCTACACCCTTTTATTCTACTCGAGTTTCATTTCCACTTCTGACACGTTGTTCAAAATCTAGCTTACAACTTCTTCTTATTTGGGTCGCTTTCATTGTGCCAGCTGCAACTCGGCTTGAAAGTTGCCCTTCGATTTCCTTGCTCTCCCTTTCCCAAAGCGTTCGAGTGGGTACATATCTAATCTCCCCTACTACCATCAATGCTCCTGCAATATTTTACAGTTGTTTCTTATCGAGGCTGCAGAGTTGCAGCATCTGTTGCTGGGGAGTTATTGCGCCTGATTAAAACTGTATATTCACGAGTCTTGTGAAATTCTATGATCCGAGCCAAATACTTGCCGTTGGGAGGTTACTACTAGCTCTGTATTAGCTTCACTGGAGGGCTGTCGTATAACTCCCGTGCGGGGAAGACCGCAAGTTCTCTGGAAAAAATTCGTTTGTTTGATCGAAGTTTATTGATTTCTCAAAAGTTTCCACCAACCAGTGAGTCTAGTCTAGTACGTCCTGCTGCACTTCAAAAACATTCCGGGTAGGTCAGCACTGCTCACGGTCTGATCCTTGACCAGTGTTTTGAAAGGTGTATTCGAATTGCTGGATCGCTGGAAACTAGATGGCCGCACACCAGACGATATTGTCATCACCCATGCATGTTAGTAGTGCGCCAGCAGCTATGGCTGCGACCCTAAATTATGATGCCAACTCCACGCTCAGGAACGCGGGGCTGCTGTCGCCAGTTCCGCACTCTGAGTCGAAGCAATTACCAGCCATGTTCATCGAGGCCGACAAAACCCAGCGCTCGAGTGAGGACTCCTGGGAGGCATCTGAGCATGCCGAGCTGGAGGTGCCCGTGCTAGATCTGGAGGTGCTGAATTCCGGGCCGGACAAGCTCGGCCAACGGCAGGAACTTGTGAAGGCGATGGCAAAAGCGTGCCAGAAGTGGGGCTTTTTCCAGGTTCTTAACCACGGGGTCGATCAGGCGTTGATCGACAGGTGCGAGGTGGAGGCACACCGGATGTTCGCGCTCCCGCTCGAAGTGAAGGAGCGAGTCCATCGCCCCCCTGGCACATCGTTCGGGTACGGCGCCAACACCTGGGTGAACCAGAAGGTCCTGCATTGGGCGGAGAGCTTCCACATGCAGCTGCATCCAACCTCCAACATACACGAGATGGCTGCAAAGCTCTTCGCCGAGGGTGACCCCAACCAATTCAGGTACAGGTTGTTCGTGAAGGTGCCACTCTGCTGGAGAGGGTTGGGATATGCGCAGAGTAGCCAATTAAGTAGTAATCCATACTTTTTTTTCTTTAAGTGCCATCTCAGATTGCGAGTTCATTTTATTTGGGCCGGGTGTTTGCGCAGCTCAGCGGTAGAGTCGTACATGACAGCTGTGGAGGGCCTGGCCCGCCGATTACTCGAGCTTCTCACCGAGGGGCTGGGGCTCGAGCCACGCCACTTTAGCCAGTACCTCGAGAAGGAAAGGATGATCTCCATGCGCTTCAATTTCTACCCTCCTTGCCCGGAGCCTTCTCTTGCAATTGGTCTGCGAGCTCACACCGATCCCCATCTCCTGACAATCCTCCACCAGGACAGCATTGCCGGCCTACAGGTGCAGATTCATGACAAATGGGTCACTGTGAAACCCCGGCCTGACTGCTTCGTCGTTAACATAGGTGACCTCTTCCAGGTACTCATCCACTTGTCCTCTCTCTCTTCCTCACTTCACGTAAACCAACACGATTTGAAGCATTATTCCGCGTCCATACCGCAATTTAGTTCCAGGACTGAACTAAGTGTCGATGGCCTACCACTGTTGATAGTCATTGTCAATCTTGCTGGCAGCAAGACCACCTTCCCGCTGGTACCACCAGCTCATGTAGGTGCTTGAAACTGTTCATTTCTGGTCTCAGATGATCTCCCGATATTGTACACAACTTCGCCACAGTACTGCAACCAATTGATGCTTACATTTGATATATTTGATATTACCTAATTAATTGCTGCCTGCACAAAATTTCTCTTCTGAAGGTACTGAGCAACACCATGTACAAGAGCGTGCTGCACCGCGCATTCGTGAACAGCAGTTCCCAGCGTCTGTCCCTGGCGTGCTTCCTCAACCCGCCGCTGAACGCAACCGTGGCCACACCCCCCGAGCTCATCACGCCAGAGTGGCCACAGATTTATCGCCCCTTCACGTGGCTAGAGTACCTGAAAAACGCCTACTTGTACCATCCCATCACTGGTGCAGACAGACACGAGCGCTTCTTCTTGAGTGCTAATTCATGATCATCATGAGTCTCCAACAAATGCTAGCTTTTACTCTAAACACAACCGGTGATGCACTATGTGGTGCGCACCGGTCTTCGACTTCCGTCAACAGACACCGCAGGATCATCGAATCATCTTGCCTGCAGGTCTAAGCTCCATCATCTTCAAGTCAAAGAAAGAGTTTGGCAGATTAAGTGGTGTTGTTTGGGGGGAGGGCAGGATCGGGCGGGAGGGGAGGGCAGGGAAGGGGAGGGGTGGCTTTTTTGGGGGAGAGAGATTTTGAAGGCAACTATAATCACACAAACTAGCAGATGTCCCCACAATTCATGCCCCTGCCATTAGACTAGGCCAAAATAGGTGATCGCCTGGACGGCGTTGCATTTATGGCATGAGTAGACAGACAGACAGACAGACAGGAGGTGCATTCATCCACATGAGTTTAACAACGATTTTGATCATCTGTCTACACAAACTCTATGCTGAAGAGAACGAAGATATTCATCATGCACAGATGAATCAGCCATTAAGGCATGGTAGTACACTAGCTGGAGTGAAACATTGGAGCCACACACATGGATGATATATTCTGATACCTCCTCGTCGTCGGCCTCAACTTTGTTTTAGGTTGAGCAACGGCTTAGTGTTCTGGGGTTACCATTAATGTTTCCTGACTAGAAATTGCTTGATCTATCAACTTTCATCTCTCAACTACTTGGGTTTTCTCTGTTGGTCCCACTAAATAATTGTGCAGAATGATTTTGCACTCTCTTTTCTTTGTGGGGTGCACGCACCAGGATGGATTCCCTTGTGGAGAAAGGCTCTTTTTCACATCAACAGTCAGAGTCAACCATCACCCATCAGCACACCATGTAAGATGGATGGTATGTGGACAGGAACACTTTCTCATTATACTCCCACCCCAGACTAACCACAGTGGTTAGCTATGCTCTAACCATACACATGCATCTACCCACCAAGTACCTTACCTATCTACATAGTACTCACATGCATTCCCCTTTCCCTAAGTAAGCACTCATAGCATAGTGCTTATACTAGTGCTTACTGATAGTTCCCTAGGTAGGGGAAAGGGAAAGGTTTACAGGTTGGGTTACCAAGGTAAAAACTTGGTACCTAACTTGTGGTTCGTTGATAACTGAGTCATTTGATGGGTTTAATGGACACTAGGTCACATAATACCATGGGAACTAGTTCAAACTTTTGTATACAAAACTGGGGTGATAGTTGTGTCAACTTATTGCAAATGTCACATGACTTGTCTCCAAACTGTTGAATGGATCACAACACATCACATAACCATGTAATTATCTAAGAATTCAACCCCAAAGGAAAACATTTGTGATCAACAAACACAATTGTAAGTCATTCATTAAATCCTGACAACCTTGGGGCACCGATCATTCCCAAATGCAGGGTTTGAAAAACATATCACCCCAACGGTTGAACATATTGGGTGGTGCTCCAAGTTTCAAACTACTTTTAATGGCTATGTCATGGCTCTTCCAAGTTCCAATCTCCCCAAAATCGCCCAAAGAAATCACGTCCTTTAAATATGTGTGCCTAGTTAGTTGTAGATGAGGACTGCTTAATAAGTGTTTCAAGACAAGTTTTTTCTGCCTGCCATATAGTCAAAATTTCCATATCTTTTCCAAGAGTCATATCTGACAATTTTATGTATGTGACGACCAGTGCTGGGTGGTTCTCACTTTTTCAGTGAGAACCTTTAAGGTTTTCAATCCGGTTCTCACCATGAGAATTGAAAGTTTTCACATAAAGCGATCACCTTTTTGAGAATCTATCGATCAGTTCTCTCTAAAGTGAATTGAATTTTTTGAAAACCTCAAAGGGTATCAGTTGAATCTTTTCTGATAACCTTTAAAGATATTAAAACATATGGGCACCGGTTTTCAGGGTGTTTAGTAGAGTTTTCCGTAAATTCAGGAAAACAAGGCACCAGTACCCTCAGTCTGGTCCAAAACCGGGTGAGATTAAAAAAAAACCTTTAACGGGGGATCAAACTCAGAAATGCACCACTTTTTGTTCCAAACTGAGTTTCATCCGGTTTTGACCCGTCTTTCCTTTTCCCTGAGCGCCTCCACTGTTGCCAAATATATTTTCCCTGCTCGTACATGTACAACTACTATAATTATCTCGAACCTTGTGCATTTAATTATGAGTTTCAGCATTTCATACCCAGATTTAATAAAACTTCCTTATTTTGCGGACCTCAGTAAAAGAGAGGATAGGGGGTGAAAAGAGGCCCCAAGAGAGGGTGAAGACAGGATGACTTTAAGGAAAACTCTAGGTTTAGTTAGGTTTAGGTTTTAGTTTGGGCGGCGCTAGCTTCCTCAACGCCTCCTTTAGCCGGAGCTTCACGAAGAAGGTTCGGGCTCTTCTACAAAGGGGTCAATCTTAATTTATTTAATTACAATTTCAAAATTAATTAAATAATTAAAAAAATATTCTGAATTTTTTTAATTTTGAAAACCGGATTCTGAGAACCGTCTCTGAAAATTGAGGGTTGTAATTTTTATGAGAACTGGCAAGACTGAAAATCGATGGAATTTTTTTCCAAAAACCTGAAACCCTTAAAGGTTATCTAAATCTTTTCTTTTTTTTAATAGCAAGGACCTTAAAGGTTCTTTAAAATGACTGTGAGAACCGGAACTGGTGATTTTCAAAAAAATGAGAACCGCTCAACACTGGTGACAACCAAGAAAAGTTCATCTACACAAATAAGCAATGGATGAATAGTGTATGCCATATTGGTTGATGGGCACCAATGCATGAGCCATGGATGATGACCATAGGCTGTAAGGGACCTATCTACTTATATAAGGGACATGTCAAGGGAACATCGATTACTAACTATTTTGTAACAACAATTGGAATGGAAGGGACACATTTCCTGATAATCAAACATGGGTACCAAGCTCTATCATGGGGTTAAGGCATTTTGTGGCTTGAGTAAAAGTTGGTTTAGAGCAACTCCATCCATGCTCAGTATGTGGCCCTGCAGCACTATTTCTCACATCCAAGACTAGTTATTCATTTTTCCCAACCTTGCCCATGAAATGGAAACTAGGACTGCAAAAGGCCATAGACTAAGTTAATAGCAACCCATCTGGACCAATCAAACCATTTGGCCAATCACCAACAGGTGTTAGGTTTTGTTCTGGCCTTTGCCAGCCTAATTTGGGCCAAAACCATTTTGCTGAACCAAACCTGAATGTTTTGACTTTTCTTCATCCAAAATTTGTCGTCCAATTTAGTTATCTGTAAAGTATTGTGAACACAGGACGAAAACCCTGGGTTTGGGTGAAATTGGCAACAGAAGACAAAAGTCACAATGAGACTGTGCCAAAGGAAAATAATGCAGGATGAAATACATTTTTGCTCCTAAACCCAAGATGAAACTAGTTGCATCTATCCTGAGTTTTGCACGATGCGAAAACTTGTCATGCATAGACCTGGCCAGTGTGTGTAAGAGCATTTCTTTTTGTAAGGTTCCCAAGTTGTTTTGTAGGGTTCATGCAAGCTTGTCTGAAGAAACATCACAAGCTAAGGAGGTAGGAAGCTTTTTTGTAGAGTTTGTGTGTATTAGAAGCTAAGGGAGGCAAAGAAGTAGAAGTTCAAAGAGGTAGAAGTTCAAGGAGGGAGAAGCTTAGGTTTAGGTCAAGATCATTGCAAAGGCTACAAAAAGGAATGTCACAAGCAAAAGCTCATGAAGGGAGATGCTTAAGTGGTTTAGGTTAGGAACCACCATAAGAGAGCTTGGAGAGGAGTGTCATAGCCTTCGCATTCAAAGAGGAAACTCTGACCACGCACGCTTCACATTTGGAAAAGGAATCACTACAACTATTAAAGTGTCATGAAAGGAGTCTCAGACTTTTGGAAGTTGCATTTGGCGAGGAGACAAGGGCTTGCTATAGGATTTGCACCATCGCTTATAGGCAAGGTTTTTAAATAGGCAAGTGTTTAGAAAATTTAAAGTGGTTTTTTCAAAACACCATGACAATGTGTGGGCATGCGGACATTTTTTGGGACTCTCAATGCCATGACTTCACTTTGTGGGAGTCCTTTTTATTTTTGGTGTGGTCATTCTCCATTTTTTGTCTCAAGGTGTGTGAGCTAGTGAAACTAATAGTTGGTCATTTATTAACACAATCCTCTAAACAATTTGAAGTAGGTCCTCCAAGCCCAAAATCCCACACTTTTTGATAATCTAAGTTTTCAATTCTCAAATTGTAACCTCCAAACTAAAATGAGTTTGGCATCTAGGGTTCTTTTACCACCTCTCCCAAATTCAATGGTGATTGATTACATTTTTCCCCTCTTGCCATTAACCAATCCCTCCATGTTTTGGTGCCTTCGTCAAGTAAATAAGGGTTGATTTACTATTATGGGGATAACAACCCAATGGAATGCACTTGAAATTGTCAAAATTAAGAATCCTAATTATTAGGAAATGATATCATAGAATCAATTTCATAAATCTTCTCTTAAAGACTGCATAGAATTTGAAATGTAATGTTTCGACAAATTATCGGACATCTTTAATGATGACTTTTTCTTGGTTAATGTTAGTGAGGTTTTAGAAAATGAATAGTATAAGTTCTTGAAAGTTTCAGGTCTTGATAAATTTTGGGACATGAAAGATTATCAACATCTAATGGATTTCTAGATGCCTTAGAAATACATGTATATAAATAAAAAGGACTATTTAATTCCCCCATCCTCTTCATGGTTTTGCGTTTTTAGTTTTGGTGAGTTCATAATTTGTCACGATGGTTTCAATTTTGTATGAATTTTAAACCATCTTCTTCTTGCTTTTGGCTTTCAATTTTGATTAATGCATTAAAGTTTAAGCTTTAAAAACAATGGCCCCATCCTTCCATTTGTCTAAATGATTTCAACTTTGAACCATCCTCTTCTTGTTTTTGGTTTTTAGTTTTAATCCTAGTACATTAAAGTTTAAGAATGATCTGGATCCTATTGAGATGGCCCCATTTTCTTCATGGTTTTGGGCTTTAGTTTTGGTGAATTCATTTGTTAATTAAATGTTCAATTATGTTGGGATTATGATCCATCCTCCTCTTACTCTTGGTTGTTAGTTTTAATTAGTACATTAAAGTTCAAGCTTTTGATCTTGTTGGGACAACCTTATCTTCTTCATGGTTTTGGGTTTCAGTTTTGGTGAATCCATTTTTCTGAATGATTTCAATTATGTACAAGTTCTCATCCATACTCTTTTTGGTTTCAGCTTTCAATTTTGATTTATACATTAAAATTGATGATTTGGATTTTGTTTGAATATCCCATCCTCGTAGTTTCAAGTTTTGAGTTTGGTGAATTCATTTGTCACGATGATTTAAATCCTGTTGGAATTCTAATTTATCATCCTTTTGTTTTTGGCTTTTAGTTATAATTAATACATTAAAGTGAACATGAATGATTTGAATCATGTTTGGACAACCCCATCCTCTTCATAGTTTTGGGTTTCAATTATTGTGAATACATTTGTCATGATTCCCTAGATTTTGGTCATCCCATCTAAACCCCTACCAAGCCATTACATGAAGTTCCAAAGTTTAGATCTAGATTTTATAAAAAATATAATCCAAACCTCCTCTAGTTTTTGGGTTTGAGTTTTGATGATTCAATTCATGCACATTTTGAGATTGTGGTCATACCATTTAAACTTTAAATTAAATTTTATCATTTAATAGCAAATGATAGATGTGCATTATGTTTAAGATCTAATCCAAAGTTGCTACTGAATTTAGGGTTAGTTTTTATGAATACATCTTGATTCCTTGGATTTTGGTCATCTTAGTTAAACCCTTTCCAAAACCCACATTTGATTCTAGAGTTCAAGTTTAAATTATCAAATTTTGTTTGAAATATGATCTAAACTTATTCCTTCTTTTGATTTTTAATTTTGATGATTAAATTCATTTACATTTTAACTTGTTGAACCTAAGTTAATCAATTTTTCTAATTATCTTTATGTTGTTACAAAATTTGGAATAGTGTAGAAACAAAAAGAAAGCCCCAAAAAAACTCAAGCAAATATTAGTATGGTAGATTTGAAAGTAGATTTGTGGGGATGTTTATTGGTGAAATCTGGGAATGGATGGGATTGATTATGTTGGGGTGGAAGGGTCTCAACATGGAGAAAACTTCAACACTCATGTGGCAAAGGCACCATGACAAGAAAAAGGGGCTGAAAAATTGTGGAATTTGTTCAATTGAACACCATGTGTGTTGTTTATAATCATCACTTTATTATCTATAGCAAAGATAAAACCAAGGTGACACAATTGGTTCCTTTCATAGTGTGGAAGGCTATGTATGTAGCATACAAATTTGATTATCCAAATTCAAAATTTTAAAAGGAGGCTTTGGAAAAAAGGTTGTAGGAAACCTTACAAGGATTGAAAATAAGGACATCAAATGAAGAAATGTTAACATAGCTAAAATCAAGGGATGGCCATGCCACATGTAATGTTTTGAAACGGCAACAATCCCTAATTGATGGTCCCAATCCATATGCATCTACCCCATCTAATCCCCTATCTACACCTACATCTAGTACTCCTCCTTCTTTCTATGCAAATTTAAAGGTTCCATCACATGGGCCTATTGTAGCATTAGGTCTACCATCCACATCCACTCCATCTAAAAAGGCTAAGAATAATGTAAATTGTTTGCAAAACCAAGCATAAAGATTTGAACAAATGGCATTTCCTATGGAAGTGGATTCAAAATAATGCCTAGCTTTGTTGCATGCCCAAATGCATATTAGTGTCAGTATGGCAAATAAAATTAAAATCAATGATTTGAAAACAACTAAGGATTTAGGGAAATTTCAAATGAAGAGGAGTTCAAAGCAAAGGTTAAAGAGATTTTAAACCTATAGAACTAGAAATCCCCATCCCACCCATGGCCAGTAGGGTTAGGCATTTGTTCACTTATGACTTCAAATGTGAAGTCCATATAACATCTATGCAGAAAGTTTGTGAGAATAGCAACAACTTTGAACAAATGAATGTATTTTGGTTTTGTTGAATCAAATATCTTCATCAATCATTTCCATTTCCTTTTCAATCCACTAATTCTCCATTCCATTCACACTATATATTTAACATGCATATTGTTGTAGGCCTTGATAGCATCATCACCAGAATTAGGACCCACCTCCCACCTCCCTCTTCATGATGAGTTTTTTTTGCTTAAATGACCAAGGTTTCCAAATAAGTACTCAAAATACTCATCATCGTGCACAAAAAATTGGCACCAACTTTGATGTAGCTCAAATTGATGAAGGATGGTCACATCATGGTAAGATTTTGAATACTTAAAATCCAAGAAAATTAACAAGCTTTAATGATCAACCACCATAATGTTATCCATCAAATAGATCTTCTTGCGCCCATTAAACCAAATCTTGTGTTCACGATCATTCCAAGGTTTCTGGATTTTAATCAACGTGCCATCAATCAATCTAATGCAACCATGGAACTTGGGTATGGTGGTACCCAACACATGTCTTTCCTATTCCATGGGCCATCAAATTTAAGGAGCAAGTGCATCGTTGATGCAAGATGCAATGAAAATTACATCATCACAAACCACACTTTTTGACCAATTCCATAAAAAAACATCATACATGCAAACATTGTAATGTTTCATGTACAATATGAATTATAAAAGGTGTTGTTTGAGGGTCAATTTTGAAGGCTACTTTGTCCAAATGTGATAACATACACACCAATATAGGTGTTCCATTAAACCCTATCATAACATGTAAATCTTAACTTAGACATCTAATTTAAACCCCTAAAACTTAAACCCTAAAACCCAAACCAAAACCCTAACCTTAACCCCTAATCCTATACCCTAGAACCTAAACCCTTCTTTCAACCCCTAAACCCTTAAAACCCTAAAACTTAAATCTTAATCTTAACCTTGAACTTTAATCCAAAACTTAAACCAAAACCTTAACCCATAAATCCTAACCCCTAATCTTAAAACCTAAAACCTAAACCCCTATTTTAACCCCTAAATCTTTAAGATTTAAACCTTAAACTAAACCCCAAACCCAAGCCCCTACTTTAAACACCTAAAACCAAGACTCTAAAACTAACATATGTTTTTAAACTTCTAACCCTAAACCCTAGAACCCTAAATCTCAACCCATTACTAAAACCCCTAAAACCAACATATTATTTTAGCCCTTAAACCAAAACCCCTAAAGTGAAAACCTTATTCTTAACCTTTAAAATTAAAACCTTAGTTTTAAACCTTAACCATAAAACTTGATTTATTTCCCTAATCCAACCCTAAAAAAATGAAACATTAATACAAAACCCAAACTTAAACCCCATAAAACAAATTAACTTGAATTGAAATTATGGTGCCCACCTATTGATCATGCATGCCTTTCAATGGTGGGCACCACTAGTGTTGTCAACTCATCGAACTTCACCAATGTTAAATTAGGGACTTGAATAACCTTGGGGTTGCTTGCATAGTAGCAAGCACATCTTGAATTCCCATGTCAAGATCCATTGATTGGCTTGCACCCTCCTCCAACTCATTAGCATTGGACATGATAAATGAATTAGCAACAACAAATGCACATGCAAAAACACATTGTCTTTGCTTATGCTGTCAAAAAACAATTGCTCCAAGATCTCATCATCAATTGAGGAAGAGGAACTAGAACCATCTCACATGGAGCTAGAACCATGGCTTGAAGATGAGGCCATGAGCTCCAAGTAAAAGTACCCTTCACAAGTTAAATGAAAAGAGTAAGAATGTGGGATGTGCTTTCATTTATATAGTCCTCACCTATAAAACAAAGCTTATGGATTTAAAATAAAGGTCATCTAGACAAGCCTTTTGTTCTAGAATTGACACTAAGGATTTTGGGTTTTGGTTGTATCCTATAAGTATCCCTTAAATATTCTTTAATTTCAAAAGTCCTTAGGTAGCCCTCAAATAACCCCTAATTAATACCTATGTTAACCTACAAATAATCTTTTCAATCACCTTTCAATAGGCCCCTATGAAACCCCCTTAGTAACCCCTAGGTATCCTATAACTCAAGAAGTCTATAGGAAATTGCTTAAATAACCCCTTAGGTGGCCCCAAAATAACCCCTAAAATAGCCACAAAACAACCCCAATATAGCCCCTAAATAGTTCCCTAGGTAACCCTGAAATAGTACCACAAGTATTCCCTAAATAGCCCCATAGGTCACTTCCAATACACTTGATAAGGAGCCCCTAAATTTCCCCTCAATAGTCCCCCCATAAGGGGCCCCTAGGTATCCCTTCAATAAGCCCCCATAAGTAGCTCCTAGGTGTCTCCTAACATAAGAAATCCTTAGGGTACCCAAATACAGCCCATGTTTAGGCATGTAGGTAGCCCATAGATGACTAGGTACGTAAGCCAACTACATTTCACCCCCTATTAGGTAGCCCCTAGTCTGTAGACTGCTGTGTGGTTAGAAAAGTGACCACAATCGTCACGTTTGAAGACTATATATATCCTGTGTTTTCTGGACTGGTCCTGACTTTTCTTCACTTGACGGATAGCTCAAAAAGGGAGGATCTGAGGGACAGTCAGGATCAAAATGAGACTGAAACGTACTTAGGATTACTTTAATGCATCACTTGAGTTGCTTAAAAAATCAAAATTAGAAATCTTTCCTTTGCATGGGGATTTAACAACCCCCCCCCCCAAACCCCTCTGGAGTCCTCAAGTGTTTTAAAAAACCATTCAATCAAAACATGCTTATTCATTCACTTTGGGCTCCTTAATTTTGGATCACATGGGTGCCATGCAATATTCAACTTATCTTTAAAATTATGTTGTCTTTATCCATAGTCTGACCTCTAAATATTAGTTCAAATATAATTTGCAAGATGATATTCTAACAAGGCTTGATTTAATGAAGAATAAATTTGGTTTTCTTCTTTGCTAGCTTGGGATGAAAGGTTATTTTGTATTTTCTTAAAGGTTGGAATAAAGGTGAAGTTTGAACTAGTTAAACTAGAAAAAAAACGTGAGCTTGGAGACATAAATCAATAGAGCTACAATGAGCTATAGGTCAAAGGCTTGAAACAAAGTTGGGAAATTAGTTAAGTTGAAAGTGACATTTGAGGTGAGGTTTGGGTAGTTGTCTTAGGTTGGAAACAAATAATGAACTTGGAAGTTCATGTTAATGTTTTGTTATTTTGTTAGCCCTACTAATAGGGAAGAGACCAAAATCATTGGGAGCTTGTGTACAATGATGAATATCAATTAGATGTATCACCAAAACACATTTACACACCATTAACAAATTTGTTTTTTTGGGAAAGAGAGGGGAGATAATTTTGAAGCCTTCAAATGTTGTTTGGGAGCTTATGCCCATTGATGAGTATGACTTAATATCACCATTTGAAAAATTTTACCCACCTTCAACGAATTTGTTTTGAAGGGAGAAGTAACCTTTGAATGTTGTTTCCAAGCTTATATACATTGATGAGAATCATTTAATATCACTAAAGGATATTTACATGCATGTGGCAAGTTTGTTTAAATGGGGAGAGGTTTTAAATTTTAGACCTTCAAATGTTGTTTGGAGGGTAATGAAGTTTCAATTCATGGTATTGACAAAGGACATTTTGACACCTCTAGCAAGTTTGTTTTTAAGGATGGGGGGTAATTTTTTATACTTGTTGAAACCCTAAAACCAAGAGTGCATCCCCATGCTCACATTGTGTGGTTGCCATGCATAATTTGTGATTTAAACAAGGTCTAAACAAATAAAGTACAAATTAATTGCCACCCACTTCATGTGTACAATGTATGTTCTTGTAATTGTTGTAGGTCGAAATACAAGGATGGAAAGGCACACATTGAGGATGGGAAAGTTGAATTTGAAAACATGCATGGTTGTCAAACCTTAATACAATTTGCAACTGATATGTCAAATTTCCACAGTGACACCTTGTCAAGATTGAATATATGGACAACATCAACTGTGTCATGAAATTCTCCTCTAGATGTACTAAACCAAGCTAGGTTCCAATGGTGTTGGGTTCATGTCATTTGAACCCATGGCAGACCTTGGTGTACTTAATGGCATGGTATCTTCTTCATCATTTAAATCTGTCATTACACCTTCCAAATATGTTGGGGAGTTTGGTGCTTCTAATTTGCTAGTGGTGATATTACTAATTGGCACCAATTGGTCCATCTTTTTGCTATAAGCAAATGCTAACAATTCATACGGATCATCCTTTATGTTGGAAACAGTTATTGGCCAATTTTTTTTTTAATTGATTCACTTATTCAACATTTTGCTTGGAATTCAAGTAAGTAATCACAATGCTAGTGAAACTGCGTTTTGAAATTTTAGTTTGTTGGGTGTGTTGGCCATGGATTGTTTCTAGGAAGTTGTCCCAAGTTATTCAACAACTTTGAAATAAATATTTTTGTCACTATCCCATATATCTTATAATCTTGCAAACGATTAGAAGATGCCCAATATCTAACCTTTGCTTAGTATTTTACATCTACACTCTTCAACTTTCTTTTGTCTATAGATGGGTACAAATCCAAATTTGGTGGTTTTGACAAGTATGTTATGGATATGGATATGGTGACATATTATAAGTGAACAGACTTTAAATTAGGTTACTTTGATTGATCATTTCAAGCTCACAAAAACAAATTATACTAAATGCCCAAAATATTACACATTTGCAAAAATCTGCATTTGGCGACATATTTGTAAGTGTCCATTAAATTGGTGCATTTATAGTTATCATGAAACCTAGGGGATTTGTTTTGGACTACTTGCATGGTATTGGCAATCTTAAAACATTTACAAATGGTAGAATGATTCCAAAGGTCAAAACAACTACATATGTATCAAACTTCAACAACCACAAAATCTATTTGCAAATATTTTTAAAAAATTTGTTATGAGGAATCAAAAGTTTTTCATTTACTATTCCAAATTACTTGATTGCCCCTACAAGTTTTGGCTATGTTGGTCCCATTTTTTTTAAGGTTCTTGTTTACCTGCCAAGGCTTATTTAATTTATGGTTTGAACCCAAAATGACTTCTCCATTTCATTGGACTTTGGACTTTGGACCTTGGACCTTCATCTCCAATGCCATTCATTGTTATTCCTTTTTGTAGGTGTGATTAGAATAGAAATCTATTCAAGGAAAGTATAGAATCTTCATGCCATTCAATACATTTTCCACACCTAACATGATTTTAAGATGATAAAAGATGTTTTTTAATTATGTAGTCAAAATAGTATAATATCTTGTTTGCAATCTAAAGAGCTATACATCTTGCATGATATCTAATCCAATGTATGGAATGGGATATCACACAAATTGGAGTCATCAGAATTGTTATAATTTGGAGCCATGTGATGCGACATGGATAGATTGATGACATGAAAAAATATTTTGTTGTGTCATTGAATATTTTTTCATGTCATCTAAATCTATCAAAGAATATAACTTTTGACATGGATGAAATTTTTTGAAAATATTTTTTTAAACTCATGCCCACCCACTCAATACTCATGCTTAGTTGTTTATGGCTCACACTCACCCACTCACGAAATAAAATCCCTATGTTGGAATTATGGTCTCTAGAAGAAAAATTTCGCCAAGACATTTAAAATGGGCCTTGCCTCATTTTACATTGGCTTACAATCTCTTTACCTACCAACTACCATCTTTTTTCACCAAAGTAAGTATGCAAACAAATTGCTACAAAGATTCAAGATGTCAATGATTACTACCCCACGACAACACCAATGAATGAAAGTGTTCACATTCAAAAGGATATGATGACAAAAGAAATATGCCCCCAATATTATTAAGAAATTGTGGGTAGGATTATATATTTTTAATTCACACATGATTTAAATTGGTTTTTCCAATTAATGTTGTCACTCCACACATGGCCAAACCTCAAATAGGACATTTGATGGCTGTAAAACACATTTTCACTATGTTGTTGGGATCTTCAATCATGTTAGTTTCTTTCCACATGTGACAAATCCTACTTTCATTTGCTATGCATATGTCAATTGGGGAAGAGATTTGTATCATTTACAATCCATTATAAGCATGATTATCAAGTGTGGCATGGCCCTTATACTTTGGACATGAAAATACAACCAACAATTATTGCTTTCTCAAACATTGAGGCATAATATAAAGCAATGGTTGATGCAACCAAAAAAATAGTTTGGTTCAAGGCTTTGCTTTCTAAATGGAATTTTTTCATGATTCGTTCCATAGCCATGAACTATGTGACAACCAAAGTAATATCAAACTTGCATTAGGTGCTAATAAGTACTTCATTTTGTATAAAGTGTCAAGTTTTTTTTTTTAATGTACTCCGCATTTGACCATATCTATATATATTGCTTGTCATGTTTTATGTTTCATTGTAAGTAATTTGTAATTGTGATAACTTACTTTGTCATAAATTTGAGAGAAAAAACACTCACATTTATATTGCAAATTCAAAATAATCAATACCAAGATTTGGGTTTCATATTTTGACTAGTGCAGGAAATGACATACCATTGTTGTTACCCAATTTGCCAATTCGGATAGAATGCCACCTATTGGTAGCACATTTGTCTAAAAAACCTAATTCTCAAAATTCAAAATTAATACCTAACATTAGGGCACAATCATGGTAAGAATACCAAAAAGGATTATTTAATGGGCAAAGGATTGCATAATTCAATTGTGATGTAATGTATTCTATATTAGAATACATTACATCATAACATATTGTTGTGTTCCCATAATTAGAAAAATGTGATAAAAAAAGTAAATATATTGGATATTATGTAAATGTCGTTTTGAGACTTCAAAAAAACTATGCCAATTGTTTTAATTGTAATATTTTTTATAAATAATTAGTAGGAAGGCATTAAGTAGTACAATTGAATTCAAATTTATGAATAAAGAATGCTTACATGTATGTTTAACAATGGATTGAATGCAATTAATTAAATTATAAACAATGTGAAAATTTTGAAAGTTACAAAATTCATTTTATGGGGCTAGAAGGAAAAGGATTTTCTTGGGCCATTTGGTTTTAAAAAATAATTCATTGAGCTTTAAATTTGTAGCCCAAGGTATAGGTCACATACGCAAGGAATAATTGTGCCAAAAAAAAATCAAGTTGTCTATAAAAGCTTTTGTCATTTTTTATGCTTTTGGTTTTGAACCAAAATATTGATGTGCGATAATGTATACCTGTGAAAAAACAACACAATACAAATTATATTGATTTGGATTGTTGGATTTTTCTCAATTACTTGTTTTCCAGTGTAGATTTTATTTTTGGTAGATAATTAAAAAAATCTTGCATAATCCTTTGGTTCCTTGTGGGGTACCCTTCCCATGATTGTGCCACATCAAAATAATTTTGTTGCAATTCCTAGGACCTTTATGGTATTTGGAAAACATTATCCAATACCAACATTGGGTGTGGCATGTGATCAAATGTTTGTACTTTTGTCCACAAATTTCTAAAATTCTAATTGTAGGGTGTGTCTCTCTATTGTAGTAGCAAGCCATTGGACAAGGGCTCCCTAGGTATATTGCATGTTTTGTTTGTCTTTTCACATTTTTGTACCTCCCTAATGCTTTTTTGCACATCCATGATCTCTGGTTGGCTAAACTTCATAATTCAACCCCTAACCCATAAGTTCAATGCTCCGATACAATGGGTTATGTACAGTAATTAGTTCAAGCACACAAGTTACCATGAATAGGGCTGGAGTGAACTAGTAGCCACCAATGCACTAGTTGAGGATGAGGTCGTTGAAGTCGTTTTGGGATGAACCAAGAACACATCCTCCCTGCTTAAAAATATTGTTTTTTTTCGCTTCTTCTCTACCCCAAAATTTTTCCCTCCTACCTACCTCCCTCCCACCTACCTCCCCCCTCCTATTTATGTCTCCCCCACTCCTACCTCCCACCTAATTTTGCACTCACTCCATTGCCAGAACTAGTGAGCCGTTATAGTGGAAGCGAGAGTAGAGCCAACACGCTTGAAGTTGGAATGAGAGTAAAGCCAACGTGCTTGAAACGGGCCCACGAACTTGGATCGTGAAAGCTTTGGACGCTTGAAATGAGACCACGCAAGACCCAAAGTGGGAGCTTGAAGGTAAGCTCCATCCCTTAAGCCTTCTTGTTTTTCGTTTCTTGTTGTCGTTTTTTTTTTTTTTTTTTTTCAGCGTAGAAGGTGATGGCAAAGTTGTTGTCGTGTCCTTTTTTTTTTTTTTTTTTTTTTAATTTTAAGGGGGAAGGCAAATTTTTTTTCTTTCTCCCTTTTTTTTTTTTTT
>Ga0116227_10008137_pt1 | contig 19972 bp, 16 predicted proteins | sample S1TSphgellanicum_FD_89693 | JGI IMG/M metagenome (GOLD analysis project Ga0116227, IMG submission 89693) | Host-associated microbial communities from peat moss isolated from Minnesota, USA - S1T2_Fb - Sphagnum magellanicum MG | ecosystem: Host-associated > Plants > Peat moss > Unclassified... | reverse complement strand
CATTTTCTTTACTTAAAAAATAAATCTATCTTGTTTCTTTTTTCTTATTTTGTATGGTTTTTTTTCCCTTTTTACTTTAATTGGTTTTTAAAATAAATTTTTGGGGGTTTTAAAAAATCTCTAGTTTTCGTTTCTAGTTTTGTTGTTTCTCTCGTCTTTTAAAGTTTTTTTTTCCTTTTTTTTCTTGTAATTTTTGAAAATCTTATTTATCTTTTTTTTTTTTTACCGGTGTTTTTTTTTTTTCTTTTTTTTTTTTTTTTTTTCTTTCCTGTGTTTTTTTTTTCCCTTTTTCTGGTTTTTATTTTAAATGTTCTTTCCGTTTTGTGTGTGTGTGTGTGTGGGAAAAGGTAAACCCCTCCTTTGTGTGTTGGGATTTTATTGTGTTTCTTATTTTCTAGCATTATTTGATTAATTTTTTGATAGGATGTAAACTCACAAGAAGTTTAAACAATGTGTTGAAGGTGGTTTTGATGTAAGCAATGAATTAGCAACATCTATGATGGAAGATGTAGCAAATGAAGCTACTAGTTCACATGAATTTGTTAATGCAAATGAATAAATGCAATTAGCTGTTGTCATACCAAAAGGAACACTAACAAACAAATGTTCAAACAATAGAAAAGCAAGAGTAAAAGTAGTAAGCATTTGTAGTCTTCAATCTTCCCACATGTCAACACTAATTTTTTACTTATTAATTCATTGGCATGGTCACTCTCTCACATTGAGAGAGTGGGTAAGGTTTTTTTGGCCAATTTTGTTTTTCACAATACACTAATGGCCAAATGTTGAATCTTATTAGTAGTCACTTGTTGGTATGTAATACCTTAAGTGCGTATGTAAAAACCTTATTAGTATTCATTGTTGTGTATGCAATACCTTCATTGCCATTGTAATAACCTTAAGATCAGTCACTAGTGTGCATGCAATACCTTCATTTCCTCTGTAATATCTTTCATCATCAAGTGCAATATCCTTGTCTTTTATAATTTATCTAAACATCTTGATTTTTCCCCTTGTTTTTATTTGTTTTGTTGGTTTAGGGGCAAATGTGTCACATGGGGTTACCAAGGATGGCATTACTTGGGAGAAAGATGGGTATAGAGTTTGCAAGGTTAAACTTAACAAAATATTTGTTTGTAAGGGTGAAAGCATGCTAAAGTATATTAAAAAAATAGTCTTCATGGGTTTAAAAACACAAATTTGTGATAAGTAGATTAGAAAATAGGTGATGTCATTTGAAAGTATCCTTTTAAACTACATGAGGGCATCAAATGTGATATGTCAAAGTTTTTGAAAGTTTCAAAAGTTGTATCAACCATTTTTAAAACATACTTTCAATCTACTTTCCAAAATTGGCTAATTTGTCATGTTGTGAGAAAGAGAATTGAAAGTAGTTCAAAAAAATTAATTTGGAATTTCATTCATATGTTGCATTTTGAAAGGGTTCAGGGCATGATTTAATGAATTAAACACATGCAATGCATTTTACTATCATATCAAAAAACATGTTTTGGATGCCAAATCAGAGTTTATGGAAAATTTACTTTTGAAGGGCTTCACATTGTCATAATCAAAAAAAATTATTCCAAAAAATGTGTATCAAAGTGCATAATGGCTCAAACATTAGTCACACATCATTTGAATTGTTGGATTTGGAATATGTGCAATATCAACAAAAGTATTAAACTTTCAATAAATTAATTAATTAATGAAAGTAATAACATACATTATGAATGATCATATATGGTTTATTTAATTTGATAAGCACATCCTAAAATTTATGGCATGACTAAAATGCCTAAAATGCAAAAGATTCCAAATTACATTTATTTGTTGGTAGGGACAACCAATTGGTATACTTTACCATGCTTTCATTCATAAGACATTTACACCAAGAGCATGGTCTTTCCATAGAACTGGGGAAGTTCAAGCACCTATCTACTTGATGAAAGGGACTGCATCATCAAGACCATCCATTGATGAATGCACATGAAGTTTTCAGCAATCCTCTTTCTAGGCTTTGGCACAACAAACGAAACTTGGCAATTATTCAAACAAAGATCCGTGCCACATGTGAATGTGATCACTGGTGAAATGATGCACTACAAATAAAACCAACACCAAAACCCACATTGGTAAGAGTTGTTTCTTCCAAGTTGTTCATTTTATTAAACATTCCAGCATGGGGTGTGGGGTCCATCCCCCCATGTAATGACCAAATTAGAGAGGGATGAAGATCTTGCTAATTTAATTCAAAATAATAAGGTCTCTTGTGCAAAGGGCTTTATAGATGTTTGGGATATTCGGAATTGGACAAGATTTTCTTCCAAAAAGGAGCATGAAAAGGAGGTCATTTTACTTGTGAATTACCATGAATTATAGATGATTCATGGTTGACAAATTCCATCATATTCAATTTTCACTTCAAATTTGCATTGTGCTTCAAACATGTGTTTTCCAAATTATATTCATTAGTTTGTGCGTATATCCATTTAGGATTCAAGGTACCACCAAAAAGGCATTCATAGCCAATTTGGTGAAGATAATTTTGGCAAACCAACAATCATACACTAGCAATATGTTTTTGATTTGGACAAAATGTGGTGGCACACTATTGGAATGCAAATGGATTATCATCAAAATTTGTTAATGAAAGTTCTAATGGGAGTTCTAGTAGTGAAAGTTAGGGTGAGAACAATTAGCTTGACATTCATTTTGGATTTATACACATTTTGTACCATGTGTGTGGCATCCATGAATTTTCCATGCCTCATTTTTGTAAATTAATTTAACCTCCATGGATACAGCCAATTGGCATTGGAAATGAATGTATGCAAATATATATACTTGTAAAAAACTTTGAATTTTATTTGTATAGAAACAAGGTTACTTAGATCTATATGTAATTCATGTGCATCTTGCATTGATAAAAAAATTGATTAGATGTATTGTTAGTACACAAGGGTATTACAATTGTAGTCCAAACATTTGTGGAAGTTCCAATAAAGCCTAATAAAAGCATGCTTTTGTGCAATATCCTCATTGTAAAAACATTGTAAAAATAATCCCTTATTTCATAGTTAAACTTGAAATAATTTATATATGCATGATAAGGGTATTGCATTTACACTTGCACTATGCAATACCCTTGGGACAAGACAAAACATATTCCATCAACCCTATCCCCAAACCTAATACACCCATGAAGGTATTGCATAGGCTTTGATTATTTTTTAATCCATGCAATACCCTAACCCCTAAACCTAACCCTAATACACCCATGATGGTATTGCATAACCCTGATAGGAATAAGGTAGACCAAATGAAGGTATTGTAATTGAATTGGATTTCTTTATCTTAGTAATTACATGAGGCCATAATTAAATATTGGTTAATACCCATATTAGGGTATTGCATTGTTGAATTAAATAAGATGAAATAATTTCAATTGGCCTAAGGGTATTGCAAAATACCAAAATGATCTAAAGGAATTGCATTACTTTGATAAGGGTAATGCATATGTGAATATGGTTGGATATGAAATTTGTATTATGTCCTTGGGGTATTACATCACCTTGATGAAGTAATGAACATGTGAATTGGGTTTGATATGATATTGTCAATGTGTCCATAAGGCATTTCACTAATGAAATAGATGAGATAAAATAGTTATAATTAGGCCTAAAGGTATTGCAAAAATTAGGTTATTTTCAATATGTTCATAGGGTATTACAATGAAATAAAGTATAACCTAGGCATGAGGGTATTGCATAAGACCAAAATAATATAATAATTGCATTTAAAAATCAAATAAGGGAAAATATGTTATCTTGGGCATGAATATTGCATAACAACAAATGATGCAATGCATTTGCATTACCTTGATCAGGGTAATGCATGTGTGAATTGGGTTGGACATTATATTACATAGGCATGCATGCTTATATTAGGCAGTCGCATGAATTACCTAAATTAACTTGATTTAGGCACATCAGGAATGGTTAGTTTAGGCGAGGGCCAAATGAAGGCTTTATTTAACAAAAAATGATTGGTTAACATTTATCAATGTTGGAACTGCTCTATAAATAAGAATTGTTTTGCATGCATGACTCCTTCTAATCCAAAGTTCGATAAATGCTTGCGGAACAAATCCTTCTCCCAACGCAAGATCGAAAAATCGGACTCTATAGTACTGGTTCCAGGAAAAAGCGTTGCAACGACACCATAATATTCCATCAGATTCGGGAATCGAACACCAAGTAAAGACCAGCCATCCTTGAAACTTGAACTGTTGGAAAGCGAATCGATGTCGTCCTTCAACACTGGTTCACATCTGTGAGCATGGATCAGGGCTTTGTGCTGGTCCGCGATGAGATCGATATGAGTTGATGAGTAACAATGCTCGAATCGAAAAGCATGTTGCCGAATCTTTCGGATGAAATCGGCTATGGATAGCTCGACGAGCTCATGCGATAGCACTGGGGGAATAGAACCGGGATCGGCCATTGCATTATTGTTTCGATCTTAATAGGCAAAAATTTCATGAATCCAATTACAAGCGATGAAGTAAACGAGGGCGATGTCGTGCTGAAGGTCATTCTGGTCGCTTTCATCAGCTTTGTTAAATAAGGTGTCAGCCCAGGAAGCCAAACCAACGAGAAATTCTCATACACTAGACAGAACAACTGCATAACGACCATTGATGACGTGAGTCGATGGGTCGATATTCGCAATCAATTCTGCAGTGAGCGGCCCAATCACTCTAACATCATCAATGAAGGATGCGATGAAATTATCCAGGGCATTTTGCTGTTGAAGCAAAAGACTAGTTAATCCCTGGATAGAATGGAAAGTGACAGCTGCTCAAGTGGTGAAATGATGCCCAGAAAGAAATGCAACCCACCAAAGGTGAGGTGGAGCGGAATTTTGACTCAATATGAGCAAGCAACTGCGGCCGATGGATTTTAAACCAACTAATGACCTTCTTTGTCGAAAGCCAGCGATTGACAACACGAAGGCACGTAGTTTGCATTTCTATGATCAACATCTGTTGCCGTGTTAAATGAGTTATAAATCCAATCATGACTGAGAAGAATCGTTCTTCAATGACATTGTTCATTATGTCCTCCATAACAAGATCTAGTTGATGTGCCCCACACCAAATCCAAATTGAAGAACAATCGCTATGCATCGCGGCGTCGAGGCGAGTGACAACACCAGCAACCCGCCCAGTCATATTGCGGGCCCCATTAGACATCAAGCCAAGAAGATGAATTGTCCAATCAAGACAAGGCACTGTCAAGAACTTGCTCACCATTGTGAACATGATATCCCCTGTATGGCGATCAAACATTACAAGTGCGCATCCATGTAGGTTAATAATGGAATGATAGTTGGGAATGAAAACCTGGAAACGTAAATCGAGGAATGAAGTGCTCTGATGGGTCATAGAGTCGAGTGCTAATGAAAAGGCCCAAGAACGACGCAAGAGGTCAGCAATTTGTTGCAGATTGACAACGCAGACAACCCGAACGAAGTTATTGATTTCGTCACAAAAACATGCACGTAAACTAGGGTTGCCCAGAACATCGTACGTGCAGCCAATGAGTTTAGAAGCCATACAAAATGATGTTCCGCAAGACATGTAACGCACAACCAAGCGAAACAAATTGGTTTTCGTCTTGGGAATCGTCACTGAATAAGAATAAATTGCAGCGTCATCCTCCCATTCAACACGCTTAAACAACGATAATGCTCGCTCTTTCACCTTTGCTGCTGCTTGACGACGTCAAAGAAGTAGAACATTAATCTCAGCTGCACTGCCGAATGCAGGCCCCTCATCCGCGTCATGGTCTGCATCACTATCGTCTTGGTTTTCGGGATTGAACATAATGTCGCCCACAATAATATCCATAATGTCCTTCTTGATATTGTAGACAATTTGTCGCTCAACGCCCAAAACGAAGATAGGAAATGCGCTTTGATGGAATTTTTGAATGCAACCGGAATGTCATCGAAGAATGAAGCGCGTTCAAAAGAGGATTCAAGAGCCTGGTATAGAGCCCATTGACTAGAATGCTGGTTGCAAAGATGGTTTTCAATATTATCGTAATGGAAGGGATGGCTCCATCCTTGAACAGTAGTCGCAGCCTTGCGCTTCGACCCAACCTTCTCCTCTTGACCAAATGCAATGTAGAAGCAACATTGAAGGCTGGTCACTTTCGACGACTGGGGATCACGATGCACAACCTTAAGACCATAACGGACATCATTGTCCTTAACATATCTCGACGAATGTTTCCCGGACATTGCAGAGAGTGATACAAGTGCGAGATCAATTTTCCAAGGCACACACGCGCCCCCTCTTGCACCACCGCACAACTCGTTAATTTAGGCGCGACGGTGGGTGGACATTTAGGTAGTTAATTTAAACGTGACGACGGGCGGACATTTAGATAATTTAGGCGGTGCGGCCTCCGATCGCCTATTTTACACATGCATGTACATAGGGTATTGCATGGATGAAATAGATGAAATAAAATAATTACAACTAGGCCTAAGGGTATTACAAAACAATAAAATGATTTAATGCATTTGCATTACCCTAATGAAGGTAATGCATATGGACGTTAGGTTACATTGGATATGTTATTTCCAATATGTCCTTGGGGTATTGCACTATTGAAGTAGATGAGATGAAAATAGTTTAATAGGACTGAAGGTATTATTTTATAATAAATTTGTTGTGTTCATGCATTAATCTAATGAAGGTATTGAAAAAAGAAATAAATTACAATATGACATTTTCTTTTTACCTCGGTGGTATTGCATTTCAATAAAATCATCCAATGGATGTGCATTATTCTTATGAGGGCAATCTAATGATTAATTTATTTATATATGATTTTTTGTTGCAAGTTGTGTTAAGGGTATGGCAAAAGTTTGAATTATAATAATTGTGAGGAAGTTCAATGAAGGTATTGCAAGAATAGTTACATCAGTGGATTGCTGTGGCTTGAGTAAAAATATCAAGTTCATTTGCAATACCTTCATATGGGTGTTACCAACTAATTTAATTGTTAAGTTTTATAGGGCTATAGAAAAGAAATCCAATTTAGTTGCAATACCCTTAGTTGGGTCATCACAACATTGTTTTCAGCAATCGTAGAATTGTGGGGTCTGGTAGGGAGGTAGGTAGGAAGGACAATGAAGCAACCTACCGAGTATATTGCAATACCCTCATAAACTTGTGTCATGGTTGCCTTGGTGGAAATTTAGTGCATATGTACATAGGTAGGTAGGTTGATGGGTATGTATGCATATGGGTGGAGAGGTGGGCAGGTAGGTAGGTGGGGGAGGGAGCAAGCTAGGGTGCATAGGTAGGTAGTCTAAATGCAGGTAGGTAGGTGAGACTGGGCGGGCGTGGGGGGTGAGGTAAAAAAAAATTCCAAAAAAAAAAACCAACCTGAGCTGAGGAAAGGGGGCAAAAAAGGTCAACTTGAGTTCACCACCTGGGTCAGCCCAGGGACAGGGAGGGACGAAAAAGGTACAACCCATCAGTGCACCATCCATCCATATTGGTGCACTGGTGGGTGCTGGTTCACTCTGGCCCTGCCGCTGGACAGTGTAGCAAATGAAGGCTCGTCAAATTTTCGCATGGGTAGCGAGAGAGGGAGACAGAGAACATAGTTTGGGTGCATGGCTATTGGTGGAGGGCCAGCAGCTGCCATGGCTATTGAATGCCATGTTCACAATAGCCATGGCAGCTGCTGGCTCTCCACCAATAGCCATGACACCCTTCCACAACACCCATGCTACCTTTCCTTTTATATTTAAAAAAGAATTCCCACCCCCAGGACCCATCCATGGTGGTGCAAGCCATTGCTGTTTCATCCGACTTCATTTGACCTCCCATGTGATGAAAATTTTGAAAAATCAATTAAAAACTCACATGGGTGTTGTGAAAGTTATAACCTGGCTATTGGGGGAGGAACGGCAGTAGCTATGGCTATTGTGGCCAGCGCATTTTATAGTGATAACCCAAACCTCATCACTCCTGAAGAACAGGAGACAATAAGAATATCCTTGCCTATGGCCAACACACCCCTAACCCTAACTCCAAAGCAACAACCAAGGACTTGTTGAACAAAGAAACCAGAAATTTGGTGAGAATCCTCAATCGCTGTAGAAGGACTTTTATTGCTGCTGATGCACTAAATTCTGATCCTAATCGTGAAGCACAAGACAAGGAGCACGAATGAGTACTGAAGCACTTACATCGAAACCCTAACCCAAAAAGTGTAAAGAAAAGGATTTTGAAAGCAAGGAATGAAATTCTGAAGGTGAACGAAAGATATGAACATGGAAGGCGCTGCACCTAAACAGCATTGCCAAAGAAGGAAAGGGTCCATTTCTCTAGGGTTTGAATTCTAGAGATATCATATGGTATGTTTAGGGTCTTCACTGGGATCCGAATTCCTTGAACAGCTCCCTTCAAGGTCCTTACTTGGTGGAAAGAACCCATAAAAGTTTTCTTTAACTAATTTCCTCAAAGAACAGCAAAGAACCCAGGCTTAGGGCTGGTTCTTTCACCAGTTCTTTGATCTTTTTGAGAACTGCAGTTTCAAGTCACACCCAGTTCTTTCATTTTTGGAGAGCCACCAGTCAAGGGCCCATATACCCGACCCTTACCCCTTGGAACTTTATTTGAAAAACAGAGAACCAGACTGAACTGGTTTTGACATGCCACGGACAAATGTTAAGCTCAAGGTTGAAATTCTAGTCATGGAAAGGAAAGCACAAGTGTTGTCCCAGAACAACAATCCCAGAATGTCTTAGCCATGTTTTCCCAAAGATTGGGCTTAATGTCCCCCACACATGAAGCTAAAGGTCAATTTCCCTACCAGAGTGAACCAGCACCCACCAGCACACCAAGCAAGGTGGATGGTAATTGGATAGAAAACACTTTTTCATTATATTCCGATCCCATAATAACATTGTCTGGTTCTTTTTAGTGTCTTTGGAAGTTGCATTACAGCAGGCCTTTCAAAAAGAAAAATGGTGCCACTCCCATCCACAGGAGCAAGCATTTCACTCTTCAAAACACTCACCCCTCATGTTTTTCCCCATGATACCCAGTGGTTATCCTGGAATTCTCTTTTAAAAACCAGACCAAGTTTTTCTGCTAAGTAAATCCCTCAGCAGCAGGCTTCATCAGAATCAGGTCTGCCTTGACTGTGCCTCACTCGGGCCCTTATTCCAGTAAAGCCCACTGCCTCAGGATTTGCCCTGCACATAACTAACCATAGTGGTTAGCTGTGCACCACCCATACACATTACCTACTTCACCTACCTACATAGTAATCACTTAAATTTCTTCTGTAATTACCTATGTTCCTATATGCACCCACATTGACAGTTACTTAGGTAGTATCACTACTAGAAATTTTGTCTTTTGCAACTTGTCTTATGCAACTAAAAAAATGTTGCATGCAACTGCACATGTTGCATGCAACTCCAAAATAGTTGCATGTGAGACTTTTTAGTTGCATAAGACAAGTTGCAAAAGATAAAATTTCTAGTAGTGTATGAGGGGGGAGTAGGAGGGTTTACAGGATAGGTTACCAGGTGGAGCCTCATGACTTGAGGGGTTTCGGTGGGTGCCCAGTCACATACTCCCTAATGCTAGTAGCCCCACTTTCCAGTTTCCAATTGGGAATCATATCTGCAAGTTATCCAGCTACTTTACCATCCTCCAATGCAATGACTCAATAGGAGGCAGAATGTACCCTAGGGGCAAATTCCATCAAAGGACTTTAGTTTGCTTCAAGTTGCTGACAGACTGGAAGAGTTTGCATTTCTCAACCAAGACATGACTAGGCCAGAACCAAGGTCCTGAATCCTCTAGGAGAGTTACTCAAAAGCATGGATAGAGAGTGTACCATATTCAATGAAGCTACGGACACTACTGTCCAACAGCAGCATGTGTGCTCAGTTGCAATTCAAATGCACCTAACACAACAACATATCAGAGTGTGTCAGACACTGGACTGAATGGTTGAGAAATTGATCATCAAATTACTTGGCAATATCATACTTGTTGAACTTGCAATTATGGCACACTAAGTTCAAAATTTGCATGGATAATGCAATTCAAAATGGAGACATTTGAAGATGGCCTGCCACACTCAACAGCTTCACTTACCTGTGTCAACTACAATTATGCATCCAATATGATAACAAGACTTTAGTTGACACAGGTGGGAACACTGTTATCCGGAAACAATTCTTTTCTCTGCACCTTCTAATGAGCCCCTGCTGCAATGCTATCTGATGTACCTTCTTGTCCAACTTGCCTAAAACAAGTAGGGCTTGCTCTCAACTTTTGGACATTCTAGCAGAAACAAAAGATCTTGACATCTCCTACTCAAGCTCACTGCTGTCACATTCGCCCTTATCCTCCTACAACTTTGTACTTTAGAACACAAACTAAATTGTGGAGTAAATACTGAGGGTACAGAAGGTAAAATATAAAACTACAATCCCAGAACATGGAGGAGTATGGCATTCTGGGCATGCATGCGGTTCTCAGCCTGTTGAAATACTATAGAATTGGGCGCCTCAATCACAGCATCTGTCACTTCAACACCTCGCTCTGCAGGCAGACAATGCATGAAATATGCTTGTGGTCCAGCAGCCTCCATCATAGCCTCATCCACCTGCCAGACCAGCCCACTGCAAATAAGAGAGCAAGAGATGCAAAGGAAAATGAATGCAGAACTATGAAACAGAACATGGGACACATGTTCTTCCATCATGCAAACACATGGCTGAGGCTGGGAATTCCTCTCAAAACATACAACGTGGCGTGTTGCAGCAAAAACTCAAGAAGTGGCCCCTATCTGTGCATGAAGCAAATATACACAAAACCTAATACTCTTGGGCTGTCATCAAACTTGGGACAAGACATCTTTTTAAAAGTTGTAAACTGTATAGTCCAGACCTGAAATCCCTTGAAACGCTGTGCACGGATTGCAGCCTCTTCTTTTTGGCCCATGCTGGCCCACACATCTGCATAGACAACATTTGCACCCCTTACTGCTTCAAGGGGGTTGTTGCTTATTTCAATTCTGCTTACACCAGCATTTCTTGCTCGCTCCACTGTTGCTGTATCAGGTTCAAACCCACGAGGACATGCACACACAAAATGGATGGGCAACACAGATGCCAGCCTCAACCATGAATGCACCACATTGTTGCCATCCCCCATGTATACCACCTGCACATTCCATTTGCATACTTCACTTGTGCTGAACCAAGAATGCATCACAATCTATCAATCTGGGACCAGGTTGTCACAAGAAATCAAGTAACTCTGATTTCAACACAATTATTTCCAGCACCAACAAGAATAGAGAAATCCAGTTCTTGAGAAAAACGGGTTGAGAGTTAGGCCATAAAACAAGAGAAGAGAAGTGACAACTGAAGGCCTACCTTTATACCTTCAATGTGACCCATATGCTCAATAATGGTGAGGGCATCTGCCATGATCTGACAGGGATGGTTGTAATCTGTCAAGCCATTGATTACTGGGACCTTTGCATAGTGTGCCAGATCCAACAAGTCCTGCGGGCACCAAGAAAACTCCTTGAGAAATCAGCCTGCAGAACTCCTTATATACCAGTCCTGGACTTGAAAGAAGGCGGAGGAGGAGGCGCTGTTCACCATGTTGTTATGAGGGAAGCAGGAGCCATAGAATCTTTGTTTGACACTGGATACAAACAAAAAAACCTGGGTGAAAATGACACAAAAGGTGCAGGTTAGAAAAGGAGGCCTCACCCCCAAGGGCAGACCTTATGGGCAAAGAGACGCGCCATGATGACATCATTGTAGCCAGAGAGCACCCGTGCAATATCCCTGGTTTCTTCCCGCTTGCCTAGTTGGATATCGTCAGGACCAAGGTAGATGGCATGCCCTCCCAGCTTGTAAAACCCTGTCTCAAACGATACCCGAGTGCGCATGGACGGCTTTGTGAAGATCATGGCCATCGACATCCCTTGCAATGGCTGGTAGTTTACGTTCCCACTCTTGAGCACCGCTTTCACCTCCGCCGCACGCCCCAGCATTTGCAACACCGCCTTCTTGTCGAAATCATCAATATGCAGAAAATGCTTGGGACCTCCTTTACCTGCCAGCTACAACCAAAACCCCCAGAGTGTGTGAAACCCCCACACAATCCCCCCAATTCTACCACCAAACCTCCTCGGTTTGCATACAACAAAAACAAAACACCAAAAACACCCTTACATCATCATCCCTCCTCTTCCTCCTCCTTCCCGACACAGATTCAGCGTCCTAAGGGAAAATAAGCGAAGTAAAAAAAGAACCACATGAGCTCAAGTTGGAAGACGGAAAAAAAGAGAGAGGACAAAGCTACCGACTACATAAGAAGAAGGAACGGAAGGGCTGGTTGTCGACTGTTTGCAGACGACGGAAGAAAGCGGGTAACGCGACATTCTTGGCTGTGGTTGTTGCGGTAATAAGCTCGGAACTTGTAACCGCCACCCCCAAACAGCTGAAGAAGATATCTCCTCCATTCCTCCGCTCTTCTTCTGCTGCTGCTGAGATCCAAGCCATGCAATAGAAGCCACAGCCTGCACCACTGCCATCGCACTCCACACCCCTCTTTCTCTCTCGCTCTCTCACACACACACACACACACTCTCTCTCTCTCTCTCTCTCTCTGTGCCTCTGTGTGCTATTATTCGGCCCCGGCTCCTCGCTATCTGTGTTTTGCCGGCGTCCTTCGCCGCTGCCTCGTCACTGTCGCCGATTACCTTTGGGTTTGCGTTCGACGCCCCCACCAAATCACCTGCCACCGCACCTCTGCTGTTGTCTTTATTCACAAGGCGATTGTGCTTGTAGGGCAACTTGGAAGGCCACATAGCTAATGACGTGTAACCCATGACGTGTACACAGCAAAGTGGTTTCTTTGTTGATGAAATCCTGCAAAACTTTACTAATAAACACACCGCAGATTTGGAAAATGTACAAAGGAATTTTTTAAAAGGAAAAGAGAAAAGTTACAGGATGTCAAGTTAGCTCAAACTCGTCAAAATTCTCCATCTCAAGAATTGACCGTCTGTATTAGGTCGACCATATTTCTCCATGTCAAAAATCAACCGCCTGCAATAGGTCGGCCATGGTGATGGGAGGTGTGTCATGAAGAGGTGAAAGTTTGGGACTGTGAAATGATGTAGCCTTCATTTGGTCGCCCCATTTTGTACTAGGGAAAGGGCAAGTTTTGGCTGAATCTAGCTCCTAGTGAGTCTCTAGCCGAGCCCCAGAAGCCAAGGCTACAAACGATCTTGGAGCCAAAATCAGCACAATCCTGCCCACTCTCTTATGTTAAAGGTCGGAGGCATCTCGAAAGAAAAGAAATAAAAAAAATTAATGTCACATATTTGCTATCAAGCTAACTCAGCCATGCAACAAATCCGACCTAATTAAAGAACCTAAAAATTGGTTGAATTGACCTCACCTACCTTCTCAACCATGGGTTTTACATGGCATAAAGTGGAGTAAAAATAGATGCAACTTTACATAGGAGGGCATTATGTTTTTTCTTTAAAACCCCATTTTGAAAACTAAATGCTTGCTTGTGGGGTCAAAAAACAAATGTACACTCCAAAAGTTATAAGAGGCTTTGTGAAAGAATGTTCACATTGGGCCCATGTGAGCCAACGCCCATGAATGCACCATCCAAATGATGTCATAAAAAGTTTGGGATGAACCCATTTCACATGTGTTCCATCCTATTTGCCCTAATTCACCTCCTAGCTACCCATCATCTTTGCTCTCCCACATATTTACCAATTTAATGTACCTACTTAACACCTGTGCATAACCTTTTACATAGCTTCTTACCTCTTTCACTTTCCCAATTTTTTTTCTCAACCTCATTTCCATCAATAGTTTTGTTATTGCCTCATCCATGAGTTTTATGGAGTTGTTCCATCATTATGGGTGGAGTTGCAATGTCATCATTATCATTGTCATCACCTCCAAGCTTTTTAGAAAGATTTTTTTATGTTCACTACCTCCCTTTTAATTAGTGGTTGTGCCAAGCCTCGACATTATTTTAGTGACAAGTTGTAAACGTGTCATTCGCTTTGAGGTGGCCCGACATGGGTTTCCACACACGGGTAGCAAGGGTCTTGGAACAAATCAACATAGAAACATGTCATGTTTCGATGGCAACTCAACATTTGTTTTGGTCAATCAAAAATTGCGCATCACAAAACGTGAGCCTCAAAACAAGAACCTCAAAACTTACCACCCATCGAAACATGTCAAGTTTTGACGAGTGGCCCAACACACATTTTGATTCCCAGGCAGCTCGACCCCCAAAACATATCCCACCGAAACATGTAACGTTTTGGGAACTATGTTTCAACCCCATCCGCCCATCTCCCATGTTCCCCCATGCAATCCCCATCCATGCCCCATGACCCATCCATGATGCTTTAGACCTTTTTCAACTTTCCCACATTTTGTCTAACTTTCATCGAACTATTCTATAAAGACAGTTAATGAAAGTAATGGAATAGGTTTTAAGATTTAGGTAGGAATTAATTACAATTGGGATGCGTTGCATGTCAATTGTCACAATGAATGAACAAACGCACCTAGGTTTTTATTCAGTTAGGGTTTATTTTCATTATAGATTTTTTTGGTTTTCTTACAATTGTGAGTTTTCTTTCTTCCTCCAACTCAAGCATAAGGCGGTCCAAGTCTTCCATTCTTCTTTCAGTCTTCCATTGTTCTTAACATAGAAGCCAAATTAGTCCTAATAGAAGAGAGGAAACATGAAGAGCAAAACAACATACATGATAATAAAAAATGTGAAAATAGACAAAATTGTTTTTGTGGAGACATACATTCGTGAGGAGTGGTTGCGATAAGGAATGCCACAATCATTGCCGAAAGGACATGAAGGAAATTATTTGTGTTTATTGTCACTGCAATAAGAATTCAAAGATGAGGATTAATGAACACCGAAAGAAGGGGTGTGACAAAGTTGTAGATTTCGAAAGGAATCCTCTCAAACCAAAGTTGTACCTGCCATTAAGAAATGCAATGAAAGGTGTGTATCTTGCAAAGGGTGGAAACATTTTGGAATATAAAGCGAAAATAAATGCATTATCAAAGCCAAGGAGCAATCACCCTTCAACTACATTAGCTTTATAGCCAATATAGAAATTTGAACACGAGCGTAAGAAGGAAAAAACCCTACCTTTGGACATTGGCGATGAAGTTCAAGAGGATTTCGTTTTTGTCCATAAAAAATGCCTCATGAAATATGGAGGCCAAGTAATCAAACAAGTTTCGAACTAAAGAGGATTCTCAAGCACACCACTTTGCTGGAACTTATCATTTGAAAAAAATTGCAACATAGTGGTACAGGACCACACCTTTTTTATTTGAATCTACAACATGGTAATGTTTCCTTAAGTTTTGACAAAATTTAATTAACAATTGAAAAGTGTTCACAAAGTATTAGTCTAATTTCTAGTGTTCAATTAAAAAGCAGCTTATATTAGTTCATGTAGAACATGTTTCGATATACATCTTTTCATCCTCGATATCCTAGAAGTTTCAAACCTCTCCAACAAAAAATCATGTTTCAATTATGTTTCAACATTATATCAGTTCCATCTTTTAATCATGTTTCAACAGTATCATTCCATGTTTCAACATTTTATCAATTCTAAAAAAACATGTTGTGATACTAGTAGGTAAGTTTATGTTTCAGTGGCAAATTACAAATTCCTCAACAACTACCATGTTTCGAAACATATATACATAAACTTCATCCCTTGTTCATGGACATGACAATGTTTCGACTTTCATAGTTGGTAAACCTAAAGAAAAATCTAGAGATTTCTAATAGCCATGTTTCAATAGGTTTTAATTGGCATGTTTCTGTGGTATAATATGTCTTGTCTTTGAATTCGTTTACCTTCCAAGGTCTTCAAATTCATATCACAATCTAAAGAATGAAGAGTCTAAACCAATGAACATTTCAGATAGAGCCTCACCATTAAGAAATTTGGGTACCAATCCGAAGGAGTTACATACCCCAAAATCAACTCCCAGAAAACCAGAAGGAGATGGTGGGGACATGAAGAAGAAATTAGAGCTTGACAAGGTGCTCTGTGAGAACAAGGCTTGGTGAGAGGTTGATATAATGTTTCGAAAATTTTCGAAATGGAAACCAATGTTTGTTGCGAAAATTGTAGAAACATTGGGCAATTGGCATCTACAATAATGTAATTTTTTGATTGGGACTGAAAAGCACAAAATAAAAAAGAATTTGCAAAGAGTTTGGGTACTTTTGTTTGCGATCCAAACTTCAACATTGTTTCCTACTATGCATTCAAAAAATTCACACAAAGAAACAAAGTGGTACTCAATTACTCTTACTATATTGATCCATTGAAGTACGTCTGATTTTTAATATATGCATTCGTAGTCACATCAATCACTTACTTTAGCCTTCATTCCATATTTATGTTTCAAATACATATGGTTGCTTGAAATTTTCCATTAATGGTGTTTCAACATCACTTAAGGTTAAAGATTCATGTCCAATATATTCATTTAGGTTATTATGCACATTCACATTCTTCGTAGACTTTTTTTATTCTTTTCCATTATTAATTTTTCAATAGGTGTCATTGTAGATACTTCAACTCCCCAAAACATAGCCACTCCATGTCTTCTAAAACATGGTAGTGGCATGCTTCTATCACCCCACCAATACCTTGAAACATGCCTATAGCATGTTTCAACAGAGTTGGTTGAATAACATAGAATGTTGATTTAAGTAGCATGTTAATCGCTATTTTTTATTCATTTTTCGTATGTTTCTTATGTAGGCTATGTGTATGTTAATACACTTTGCACTATTGGGTTGAATGCAGGTTAAACATGGAGATGACGTTGCTACTATAATATCCCAAACAATGGACCTCCTAGAAGCTAGCAACACACAATCATTGGCCAATTCCCTACATGAGTTTCTTGAATATCAAAAATGCCTACAATGGTTCAATGAGGTGGAAAATGAACACAAGAATTTATTAAGATAGCAAAAGCTTGGCTTTGTTACTAAAATGCCTCAAGGAATTTGATATGGCCAATGCAAAAGAAATTGAAGCTATAAAGTGGGATTGGAATCCTTTATGGCATATTGTTAGTAATGATAAATGCTTACTTGTGATAGAGAGGCATGAACTCCCTTGGTCGCATTCTTTCGAGGAGGTTGAAATAATTATAAATAACCTTCTACAAAGGAAAATACCTTCCAAGAATGTTCCTTGGGAAGTTCAATTAATAAAGGTTTTTTTTTAGCACTTGTTGGATAACAATGTTAATTGTGCCTGCCCACTCCAAGGCGCTAATAATGCATCCATTAGAAAGATAAGGATGGGGGAATATCAGTTGGCTTGGTAGAAAGCTGTAAATATTTTAAAGCAAGATGGTCATCTTTTCTTTGGGGGACAAAAAATTTGAGAGCATATTCGTGGCAAGGATATAAAGGCTGCATACCAAAAGTTCATGTCACCATTGGATAATCTATTTGAAATATCATTATTTTTCATTACTATACAAATTAGGGTAATAAAGGATATGGTGCGTGAGGATACTACAGTAGCCTCCTGCCTAAGTACGCAACTTGAACCTGGGAGGAACGTGCGTACTTAGCCGGTAGGTGCGCACTTAGACCAACAAATCCTCCGTTTGGGTATCAAACTCCAAGTTCTTTCAGGAGTTGGGAGCACCGGCACAGACAGAAAAAACAACACTCGCATTGTTGAAAGAGTCACAGAAGAAACTTTAGGGTTCTTGGTTAATTGAAAGAGCTGGTTGATGAATCGTAGGAGGAGTGAAAAAACAGACCAAGAGTGGGGTGCCTGTCGTTGTTGTTCTCTCTCTTGTTCCTCTTCCCTCCTCTGTTGCTTTCCTCTCTTTGCTCCTTTTCCCTCCTTTGTTGCCTTCCTCTCTTAGCACACACATGTGAAGGAAGAAACACAACGGACTGCCGCGCAAGAAGCACATCTGCCGGCGATCTTCCACAAACCCTGGTAAGCAAAAAATCTCAACTTTCTGCTCGGCTACACCCGGCAGACAGACATCTGCTACCACTGTAGCTCCCCTTTCCACCATGTCCCGGAACTGCGGCGCTCCTTTTAGCACTCTGCCTTGGTTTGCAGTGCAATTCTTTGCACACTGAAACTACCACTATTGTTTGCAGCCATTTATATCCTACCCCCCACAGAAGGTTTACTCAAGAGGCTCCTTCAATCTTTGTTTCCGTCTGCCTGTAATCTCTGCAGCCCATGCCTTCCCTAAGTTGGTCTGAAACTTTCCTGCACATAAGAAGCAAAGACAAGGTATGGCTCAAAATTGAGCTGCTTCCACTTGCTAACTGATTTTCAAACACTGAACTTGAAGAGGTGAATTGCAACTGGTTGCAGGCTAGTACACTTCACACGTATTCTTTTCATTTCAAATGCTCACAAATTAAGCAATTTATATTTGCCAAATCACTGACTCTGTTCAATTGTATTGCAAAGATTCTGTTCAATGCAGAACTTGAAAAAGACAGTGACTCCACTTACCCTTAGTGGAATTAAAGAAATCTTCAAGATCCTTTCCTTGCTCTGCCAACAAATCCAATAATCACTCACTTTGTCTTGACTTACATATGTTTATCATGAAGCAGCTCCTGGATCAGAAACATCAAAGATAAAATTTGATGTTTTGGCATTTTGACCAAATGTCCTTCAGGTGCTTGTCATTGCTTATATTGTTTGCTATCTCTCTTTGATGTCTCTTGTGCTTGAGCAGCTGATAATATATTGAAAATAGCTTGTTCTTAACCTTTCAATCCAATTATTGCATGTTCGAAACTTTTGTGGTTTATACAAGCATGCTTGACACACCAACAATGGCGAAAAATTTTAATCAAAATTGAAGAGGCATTTCCATTGACCCCTCCTTGTACTTGGGCTCAAGTTCAGTCCAAAGTACACAAGATGCAAAAAAATTTTACTGAGTTGAAGAAGGAGCATGGAGAATCTGGTGTAGGTCAATGGGTTTAGGGTTTAGGGTTTAAGGCCATGGTTTTAAAGGTGTTTAATGATTTGGGGCAAGACTGCCTAGGTTTGCAGCACTACTAGAGGAATGGACAACGATGTTCCAACTGATTCAGAGGGTGGATTTGTGCAAGAGCTCGTGAACTTGGAGGATACTGAAGAACACAGTCCTCCTCCTTTTCCAGACAGACAAGTTCCTCCATTTGCAAGCAACTTGATTCGACTGCAATGTCAAAGAAACCAAACGGGAAACACTTCAATGAATCCCAGCGATGTGAGATCATAGCAAAGCTGAGCAAGATGGATGCTCCCAGTAAAAGGGCTATAGCGCGCGAGTACGATGTTATTGAAGGAGCTATCAGAAAGGTGTGGGACAAGCGGGAGCAAATCCTAGAGCAATCTGCCTTAATGTTTGATGAAGCTAAAGAGAAGACTTTTTGATCCTCTGTTGGTCGTTTCACCAAGCTTGAAGACATGCTTTACATCTGGATTGATAGCATGCGTCGTGCCAATCTTCCTGTTTTGCCATCTCTTGCCATCGCCAAAGCAAAAAGTATTGCATTGAGTTTATCGATTCCGGAAACGGACTTCAAGGCATCCTGGCAATGGTTAAGTCGATTCAGAGTGCACCGAGGGTTACAAAAGATGCTGCTTCACGGAGAGGGAGTTGAAGTCAACAAATCCGATCTTGGATTGATGGCAACTTTAGATGACCTCTACGCGATTATTGCCCAATATGATCTTGAAAACGTCTACAATATGGACGAGACCGGCCTGTTTTTTCGCCTACTACCAAGATACAGTCTTCT
>Ga0116227_10008135_pt1 | contig 19974 bp, 16 predicted proteins | sample S1TSphgellanicum_FD_89693 | JGI IMG/M metagenome (GOLD analysis project Ga0116227, IMG submission 89693) | Host-associated microbial communities from peat moss isolated from Minnesota, USA - S1T2_Fb - Sphagnum magellanicum MG | ecosystem: Host-associated > Plants > Peat moss > Unclassified... | reverse complement strand
GTTTAAATCATATTGTTTAGTTTTTATTAGAATGAGAATCTAAAAAGAGTTTGAAAAATCATCATCAGATTTGCATACTCTTAGATATGCTATTGAAATTTTCCTGATGTAATGGATATTGAAGGTTATGTTGAGAGCAAGAAACAAAATTTAAAACAATTATTGCCCATTATCTCTTTATGTTTTCATGGTATTGTAAAATTGAATGTATATTTTGCCTGCCTTAAATAATCAGATCAATATGGCTTCAGGTTTTTTTGCAATTTTAGATGATATAGCTGCTTTAATGGATGATGTTGCGGTTACCGCTAAAATTGCCACCAGGAAAACTGCTGGTATTTTGGGCGATGACCTGGCGGTGAATGCAGAAAAAGCCACTGGCTTTTTATCATCACGTGAATTACCTGTGCTTTGGTCTATAACAAAAGGATCATTACTCAATAAGATCATTATTGTTCCGGTTGCACTACTGTTAAATTTTTTCTTTCCCATTGCCATCAAGTTTATTTTAATTTTAGGTGGGTTTTACCTTGCATATGAAGGTGTTGAAAAAATCATTGAGTATTTTTTTCATCGCCATCAACATGGAAAGGTAGCGGAAGATGTTGTACAGGATGATAAAGCCGCAGAAAAAGCAAAAATAAAATCGGCAGTAACCACAGATTTTATTCTATCGGTTGAAATTGTAATCATTGCGCTCGGCACTGTATTGGATAAGAGTATCACCATCCAAATTCTCACTGTCTCGGTTGTGGCGATCTTAGCTACTGTGGGCGTTTATGGTATTGTTGCCTTAATTGTACGAATGGATGATGCAGGTTATAAGCTGGTAAAACATGCAAATAATAAAGGATTCTTTTCGGCGCTGGGTAATTTACTGATCAAATCTTTACCTGTAGTGATTAAGATACTCAGCATTGCAGGAACTGTTGCTTTGATATTGGTTTCAGGCGGTATTTTTGTTCATAATATTGATTTTTTACATCATTTCCTACCCAACTTAATGTCAATGATCAAAGAGTTTGCTATCGGGTTAGTAGCTGGACTATTGGCTGTTGGTGTAGCAGAAGGCGTGAAAAAAATGATTTCATTCTTTAAGAAGTAGCAGATTATTTTAATTACTTGAGATAAGTTCTCAAAAATACCTGCGGATTATAGAAACGGTCATCAAGCTGGCTCTTATTCATGGTTAGCCAACTGGCGCAGCCGTAATCATCAAATTTTTTTCTTATCTCCAGGTGTAGGTGATGGTAATCGCCACCATATTTTTTGCTTTCTTCCTTAGTAAATAAGCGGGCGAGTTTAGTATCCTGATTTACAAACTGGCCATTGCTTACATAAACCTCACTGAGGTGCTTATAGCTGGTAAACATGATTGTGCCATTCTTCAACCGATGCTTCACTACAATGGTTTTTTTATTTTCGCCCAAATGAATAGAACAAACCACACCATTCGCCATGGCATAAACCTCTATCAGCTTAGTTTTTGATATAGATGGGTTGATATCAATAGCCGTATGAATATGGCCTTTATAATAGCTATCGCGATGATCGCCAAAAATACTAATGATTTTAATGTTTGCTATTTTCTTTCGGTCAATGCCCTTAAAAGGTAAAAACCAACTATCAGCTGCCTTCGATGGAGCTACATCGGTGTAATATGGTTTCCATCTATTTTTATCTTTATCGATGGTTGGCGTTTCTACAAATAAAAAGACAAGGAAAAGAATCAGGCTAGTTTTCATAGGGAATCAAATTAAAAGGCAAGATAAGTTTATTTTCTTTTTAATTCAATTACGGTAATTTCCGGCCAGATACCAATTCTGCCAGAAAAGCCTAAAAACCCGAAACCCCTGTTCACGTTTAAATATCGGTTGTTTTCTGTTTTAATTCCTGCCCAATGTTTGTATCGATATTTCACCGGACTCCATTTAATGCCAAAAGCTTCAATCCCAAACTGCATTCCATGGGTATGGCCAGCCAGTGAAAGCTGAATTTTTGAAGGATAATTTTTAACCTGTGCATCCCAGTGTGAAGGATCATGAGATAGCAAAATTTTAAAATCGTTTACCGCAGTATGTTGAAGTGCTCTGTTTAAATTGCCTCGCTCACCAAAACCAACACCCCAATTTTCAATACCTGCGAGGATAATTTTTTCTCCATTCTTCTCCAACACCACATGCTCATCTAGAAGCAGTTTAAAACCTAACTCCTGATGATAAGCTTTTAACTGATTTAAATTTTTGATTTTATCAGACTCCGTTGGCCATTTGATATAATCTCCATAGTCATGGTTTCCTAAGACGGAGAACTGTCCAAATGGTGCTTTGATCTTTGAAAATAGATGGATGTAGGGAACAATCTCAGATGCTGCGTTATTAACCAGATCACCAGTGAACACAAATAAATCACTTTTCTGTGCATTAATGAGGTCGATGCCTTTTTGCACTTCTTTTGGTTTAGTAAAACTTCCTGCATGAACATCAGAAATTTGCGTCAGGGTAAAACCATCAAAATTTTGTGGTAGGTCATCAAAATATAAAGTGTGTTTAATAACCCTATAGGCATATTTTCCGTTTCTTATTCCAAATGCAAAAAGTAATACGGTTAAGACAAACATCATTAAAGCCACATCTACCCAATAATAACTTCGTTCGGCCATATGATAACCCTCTGGCTGAAAGTTTGTTGTTATGGAACTCGCCACCCGATAAAGATCACCAATGAATAGAAAAATGGCAAACACCATTTCGGCAACCAACATAATTAAGAAAGCATGGGTTGCGATAGTGAAAAATCGATTAACACCATTACGCATTTTGGTAATGGCTAAAACCAGTGCGACAGTTAGACCAATAATCAATACCCAGAAGGCCGGCGCTAACCATTCTTGATGGATAACTACCTTAATTCCTGAAAGTACATAAGCATTAAGGATAAAAAAAAATATAGCTACCATTGAAATTGGTAACAAATTAGATCTTCTTTTCATTTTAAATAAACAAGCGGCAAAGTTAAATTTAAAACCTGCAACTTTAGATTTGAGTTTGTCGGAGAGATCATTTTTACGCAACTTTGATTAAAGGTTAAAATCGCCTAAATTCATTTACTTTCAGAATGAAATTCGAAGTTCTCTCCTAAAATGAGACAGCCATTATAGCTTATTTTATAATTATACATAATTTAGTAGCTTTGTAAGATATATGCTATCCAAAAAAACCAAATACGCCATTAAAGCACTTGTTGCACTTGGTAAAAATGTAGAAAGACCACCGATGCAGATCTCTAAGATTGCAGAAGAGGAGCATATTCCTAAAAAATTCTTAGAACAAATTTTATTAGATCTACGCAATGCAGGTTTCTTATACAGTAAGAAAGGAGCAGGTGGCGGTTATAGTCTGAATAAAAAACCTGAGGAAATTCTTTTAGTGCATGTAATGCGTGTTACCGATGGGCCAATTGCGATGGTGCCTTGTGCCAGCTTAAATTTTTATCACAAATGTGATGAATGCGATGATGAAAAAACCTGTGGTATCAGAAGTGCATTTATTGATGTAAGAGATGCAACACTAAAAGTACTTAGTGAAACTAGCATCGCCGATGTGATTGGTCGTGAAGATACTTTGAAATTGGGAATCGATAGTTTATAGACTTCAAAGGCAGCATAATGAAATAAAATTGTGCTGTGTTCAATCTAAATTCATTAAACCTTAAAATCTATTGCGCTTCTATTTTCTTAAATGCCTTATATGGTAGATCTAGATTGAGCCTTAATTTTTTACCATCTAAGTAATATAAGATTCATATAAGCTCGAAATTATCAGGAATAAAAGTTATTAGATTTGAATTATCTTTTACTTATATAGTCATATTGTAAAGAATGTTAACATGACTTATATTTCCTTACATGCCTTATATGGTAAATCTAAATTAAGCCATATTTTACCATTTAAGTAATGTAAGATTCATATAAGTTCAAAAGTATCCGGAATACGTTATTAAACAAATATAGCTTATCTTGTTGGAGCTGAACTATTTGATATATCTACAAACTTTTTTAAGAAAAAATTACTACTATTCCTATATACTTTATATATTTGGCAAATGAACATCAAATCTATAGTTAAAAATGCCAGAGCCAAATCGATGTACTATTGTTGTAAAACAAAGTAGAAGAGGGTATTTAAATGATTTATAGGTATAAAATATTAGATGCTTCTCAGTAAAAAGAGAAGCATTTTTTGAATAAAGCTAACAACACATATGCAAAGTTTCAGAACAGAACTCGAAAACAATATAGTCGAGCAAGACATCATTGATTTAGAGAATAAGATTAAAGCTTTTCGCGATGGGACCATTCACGATGAAAAATTCAGAAGTTTACGTTTAGCACGTGGTGTTTACGGACAAAGGCAGCCTGGCGTACAAATGATTCGCATTAAATTGCCATTTGGAAAGGTGACTTTTAAGCAATTGTTGCGTATTTCAGATATTGCAGATGAGTATGGTAGCGGAAATTTGCACCTAACTACCCGCCAGGACATTCAATTGCATTATGTGAGTTTAGATAGAACACCTGAGCTTTGGGCAAAACTAGAACAAGATGATATTACACTTCGTGAAGCTTGTGGCAATACGGTTCGTAATGTAACAGCCTCACCAAATTCGGGTATAGATAAGGATGAACCTTTTGATGTGTCACCTTATGCTCATGCGGTTTTTAAATACTTTTTACGCAATCCAATTTGTCAGGAAATGGGTAGGAAGATCAAAATTTCTTTCTCATCGAGCGATAAGGATACCGCTTTTAGTTACATTCATGATCTGGGTTTTATTCCAAAAATTAATGAAAATGGTGAACGTGGCTTTAAAGTTTTATTTGCAGGTGGTTTAGGAGCACAGCCATTTTTAGCCAGCCCAATTCATGAATTTTTACCTGAAGATCAGTTGATTCCTTTTACTGAATCGGTATTAAGGGTATTTGATCGCTATGGCGAACGGAGCAATAGAAATAAAGCCCGCTTAAAATATTTAGTACAAAAATTAGGTTTAGAAGAGGTTTTACGTTTGGTTGCCGAAGAACGTATAGCCAATAAAGTAAAAACCTATGCTATAGATCGGGAAGCCATTGCTCAACCTGCCTTACCTCTTGAACAACAATATGCTGAAGTTGAGATTTTAAATGAAACGCATTACAAGCATTGGTCGGCTACAAATGTAGTAGAACAAAAACAGACAGGATTTTATTCGGTTTATGTGAAAGTGCAGGTGGGTGATATCAAAACAGATAAGGCAAGAGCATTTGTAGAGGCCATTAAACTTTATGTGGCAGATGAAATTAGAATCACCCAAAATCAGGGTTTACTGTTAAAATTTGTACGAAAAGAGGCTTTGCCATCATTATATGCAGCTTTAAATAAAATTGGTTTCACTACAGCAGGTTTTGATAGTCTGGCAGATATTACCACTTGCCCTGGAACAGATACCTGTAATTTAGGAATCTCCAATTCGATGACTTTAGCCGAGGTTTTGGAAGATGTTATTTATACAGATTTTCCTGAATTTATATACGAGAAAAATATTAAGATCAAAATCAGTGGTTGTATGAACTCTTGCGGTCAGCACGGTTTGGCAGAAATTGGTTTCCACGGCAGTTCTGTAAAAGCAGAAGGCAAAGTGGTTCCGGCCGTTCAGGTGATGCTTGGTGGCGGAACAGTTGGAAATGGTGTTGGTCGCGTTGCAGAAAGAGTAATTAAAGTACCTTCAAAAAGAGCAACCAGTGTTCTGCATTTCATTTTAAATGATTTCAAGGCAAATAACGAAGCGGATGAAAACTTCCATCAATATTATGATCGCAAAGGAAAAGATCATTTTTATCAGCTGTTAAAACCATTGGCCGATTTAACAAATTTGCAGCAAGAAGAATTTGTCGATTGGGGTCATGTAGAACAATTTGTTACCGCAATTGGCGTAGGTGAATGTGCAGGCGTGGTAATTGACTTAGTCGCAACTTTACTTTTAGAAGCTGATGAAAAATTTGAATGGGCAAAACAGAATTTAGAGAAAGGTGCTTATGCAGATGCCATTTATCACACTTACAGCACATTTGTAAGTGCAGCAAAATCATTGCTTTTAGATAAAGGGGTAAACAGCAGTACGCAAGTTGGAGTGATCAGAGAATTTGATAATCATTATGTAGAAACCGGGGAATTTAAATTGTCTACAAACTTTTCAGATCTGGTACTTCAAATTAATAAAAATGAGCCTACGGCTGAATTTGCTCAACAATATTTCAGCGAAGCAGATGCGTTTCTAAATCAGATTAAAGAAAAAAGAGCAGCTTTAGTAAAATGACAGAATGAAAAAATTACAGAATGAGAGAATTTCATAGTGCAATCGCTGGTAAAACATTCACTCAATCTATCATTGAAAATTCAATAATTAAAAAGCTCATTCAAATTCAAAATTATGTTAAATCAAAATAAAGAATCAAAAATTACACTTTTAGGCGCAGGTCCAGGGGATCCGGATTTACTGACCTTAAAAGGGGTAAAGGCCTTACAAGCTGCAGATGTGGTGCTATATGACGCCTTAACAAATGAGGCATTGTTAGCTCATGCACCAGCAGAAGCAATCAAAATATATGTGGGGAAACGCTCTGGTGAACATTCTTATTCGCAGGAAACGATTAATAAGCTAATGATCGATTATGCTTTAAATTATGGACATGTAGTGCGTTTGAAAGGTGGCGATCCATTTGTTTTTGGCAGAGGATATGAGGAGTTGGATTATGCAGCATCTTATAGCATTCCTGTTGATGTGATTCCTGGCATTTCCAGTTCAATCGGAGTTCCCGGGTTACAACAAATTCCAGTAACGCATCGTGGTCTGAGCGAAAGCTTTTGGGTAATTACTGGTACTACTACCTCAGGAGAAGTTTCTAAAGATATTTACAAGGCTGCAGAATCAAATGCAACAGTTTTAGTATTGATGGGCTTAAAAAAATTAGCTAAAATTGTTGAGATCTTTAAAGCTGCAGGTCGAAACGCTTTACCAGCGGCGGTGATTCAAAACGGCTCATCAGCAGATGAAAAATTAATTGTAGGTGTGGTAGAAACGATTGAAAGTCTTGTTCAACAGGAAAATATCAAAGCACCAGCACTTTTAATTTTTGGTGAAGTCGTTTCTTTACATCCATCATTTAAAAACTTAGTGAAACAATATGCAAATATTGCCTAACCCTTCAGATGATCGTGCAGCGTCTTTTTCAGAAGAAGAAAAGGGCAATCAGCTTTTTCCGGTTTTTGTAAAGCTGAACAAGTTGCATACCTTACTGATTGGTGCAGGAAATATAGGGCTTGAAAAGTTAACTGCAATTGTGAATAATAGTCATATGGCGAAAATCACCATTGTTGCAGAAACAGTTTCTTCGGAGATTTACGCCTTAATCGCTAACTATCCCAATATAAAGGTGAAGCAAAAGAGTTTTGATGTTTCCGATCTGGAGAACATTGATATTGTTTTTGCGGCTACCAATAACTATATCCTGAATGAGGAAATCAGGGTGGTTACACATGATAAAGGTTTGCTGATTAATGTTGCAGATAAACCAGAACTTTGCGATTTCTACCTGGGATCTATTGTGCAGAAAGGTGATTTAAAGATTGCCATTTCTACTAATGGAAAGTCGCCAACCATCGCCAAGCGTTTAAAACAAATTTTAAACGAAGGCATTCCGGCAGAACTGGATGAGACTTTACAAAACATGAGCGCGCTTCGACAAACTTTAACCGGCGATTTTTCGGCAAAAGTTAAAAAGCTGAATAAAGTTACGAAAAGTCTAATCAACCCTAAAAAGAGTTTTGCAGAGCGTAATATTAATTGGTTAATCTGGTTAGCTTCTATTTTGCTGATTGGCGCCATTGGTATTTCTTTATGGAATACTGAACCAGAATTTCAATCATTTTTAATTCATATAGATCCTTTATTTTATTGGTTTTTGGGCGCTGGATTTTTGTTTGCATTAATCGATGGTGCCATAGGAATGTCTTATGGTGTTACTACTGCATCTTTTTCACTGGCCATGGGGTTGCCTCCTGCCTCAGCAAGTATGGCCATTCATATTTCAGAAGTAATGAGCAATGGGATTGCCGGCTGGATGCATTACAGAATGGGCAACGTAAACTGGAAACTGTTTAAAATTTTAATTATACCAGCGATTATAGGAGCGGTTTTAGGTGCATATATTTTGTCGTCTTTAGAAAATTACGCTGCTTACGTTAAACCAGTTGTAGCCGTTTATACCTTGTTTTTAGGCGGTGTTATTCTCATGAAGGCTTTTAACATTAAAAGAAAAAAGGCTGATGAGAAAATTAAGAAAATAGGTCTTTTGGGCTTTGTAGGTGGATTTATTGATGCAGCATTTGGTGGCGGATGGGGTTCTATCGTGTTATCAAGTTTAATAGCAGGTGGCCGTCGTCCATTATTTTCACTGGGAACAGTTAAAATCAGCAGGTTTTTTATTGCGACTCTAAGCTCATTAACCTTTTTTACCATGTTAGGTGGCAAGCATTGGGAGGCTGTTGTCGGCTTGATTATTGGTAGTGCAATTGCATCGCCAATTGCCGCAAAGGTTTCTAACAAAATTTCAGCTAAAACCATTATGGTTGCAGTTGGGATTATTGTAATGATCGTGAGCTTACGCAGTGTGATTATGTTTATTTTAAAATTAATTTAGTGATGGTGAATTTAGCGGAAATTAACCAGGAACTTTCTGGTTTAAGTACAATAGATAGATTGAAATATTTGGCTGACAGATATGCCGACAGAATTATTTTTTCGACCAGTTTCGGTTGGGAGGACCAAGCCATAACACATCTCATTTTTTCAAATCATATTCCAATTAAGGTGTTTACGCTGGAAACAGGTCGTCTTTTTCCTGAAACTTATTATGTTTGGAACCGTACATTGGAAATATATAACAAACCTATCCATGCCTACTATCCAAAAAACGAATTATTGGAGGAGATGGTGAATTTGAAAGGACCAAATAGTTTTTACGACTCTGTAGACAACAGAAAAGAATGCTGCTACATTCGTAAAATTGAACCTTTGAAAAGAGCATTAAAAGGGAATGAAATCTGGGTGACCGGAATCAGGGCTGAGCAGAGTCCAAATCGCGAAGATATGCATGATTTGGAATGGGATGAAGGAAATCAATTAATAAAATTTCACCCTATTTTTGACTGGACGCTGGATGATGTGAAAAGTTATATTAAAGAAAATAATATCGTTTATAATACCTTGCATGATAAAGGTTTCCCTAGCATTGGTTGTGCGCCCTGTACCAGAGCTGTACAGCAGGGTGAAGATTTTAGAGCAGGCAGATGGTGGTGGGAAGACCAGAGTAAAAAGGAGTGTGGGTTGCATGCAACTGAAGCTAGCTTAAAGACTAAAGCGGAAAGCTTTACTAACAACAAATGAATATAACATTTGAATAATAACATGAGTACCTACAGAAATTACTGTCACTCATTTTATCATTCAAAATTCAAAACTTAATAAATGAGCACATATAATTTTGATTATTTAGACGAACTGGAGGCTGAAGCAATTCACATTTTACGTGAAGTGGCCGGGCAATTTGAAAAGCCTGCCTTGCTGTTTTCTGGTGGAAAAGATTCTATAACTTTGGTTCGTTTAGCGGAAAAAGCCTTTCGTCCGGGAAAATTCCCCTTCCCATTGGTTCATATTGATACCGGTCATAATTTTGAAGAAACCATCACTTACCGGGATAAAATGATCGAAAGAATTGGCGAACGATTAATTGTGGGCTCCGTTCAGGAATCCATAAACCAAGGTAAAGTAATAGAACAAACAGGTAAGAATGCCAGTAGAAATGCTTTACAAACCGTTACTTTATTAGATACCATAGCTGAACACCAGTTTGATGCTTGTATAGGTGGTGCCCGCAGGGATGAAGAAAAAGCCAGAGCGAAGGAGCGAATTTTCTCTGTTCGCGATGAATTCGGACAGTGGGATCCAAAGCGCCAGCGCCCTGAACTTTGGAATATTTATAATGGTAAAATTCATAAAGGTGAAAACGTTAGGGTTTTTCCCATTAGCAACTGGACGGAATTAGACGTATGGAATTATATCCGAAGAGAGAAAATTGAATTGCCAAGTATTTATTTCTCACATGAGCGTGAAGTGATCACCAGAAATGGTCAGTTAATGGCAGCATCTCCTTTCTTAAATATGGATGATGAAGATGTGGTATTTCGTAAACAAGTGCGTTTCCGGACAGTGGGCGATATGTCTTGTACCGCCGCAGTTGAATCAGAAGCAACTTTGATTGATGATATTATTGACGAAATTAGTGCATCAAAAATCTCTGAGCGTGGTGCACGTTTAGATGATAAGGTATCAGAAGCCGCAATGGAGGACAGGAAAAAAGGTGGGTATTTTTAAGGGAGTATCAAGTAGCTAGTATCAAGACTGAGTGCAAGCTAAAAAAATTAACCCTAAATAAACTAAGTATGAGTACGGAAGTGATAGACTGCAATTTGTCTTGATATCTGATACTTTTATCTTAATACTAAAACAAACATGAACATATTAAAATTTTTTACAGCAGGCAGTGTTGATGATGGTAAAAGTACCTTAATTGGCCGTTTGTTATATGATACAGATTCCATTTTAGCTGATCAGTTGGAAGCCTTACAAAGCTCTAATCGTAAAAATGACGATGGAACAATAGATTTAGCCATTTTAACAGATGGTTTAAGAGCAGAGCGGGAACAAGGAATTACGATTGATGTTGCTTATAAATATTTTCAAACTGAAAAACGTAAGTTTATTATCGCCGATACACCAGGACATATTCAGTACACCAGAAATATGGTTACTGGTGCTTCTACTGCTAATCTGGCCATCATTTTAATTGATGCCCGAAATGGAGTAGTGGAGCAAACGATCCGCCATTCTTATTTGGTTTCCTTATTGGGAATTAAACACATTGTGGTGTGTATCAATAAAATGGATATGGTAAATTATAGTGAAGAAGTTTATAGCTCAATCATTGATAAATACAAGGTATTAGCGCAACAGCTTAAATTAAAGGATGTGACCTATATTCCTGTTAGTGCGCTAAAAGGTGACAATATTGTTCAAAATTCAGTGCATATGGATTGGTATAATGGCGAAAGCCTTTTACATTTTCTGGAGCAGGTTGATACTGATAATCTGGATAAGTCTCAGTTGGCTCGGATGCCAGTTCAATGGGTCATCCGCCCTCAAACAGATAAATTGCATGATTACCGTGGCTATGCTGGTAGGGTGCTCAGTGGAACTTTTAAGCTGAATGATAAAGTTACCGTATTGCCATCTGGAGCAAGTTCAACAATTGAAAAAATTGAGTTTTTTGATCAGTTACCAGACGCCGCACATGCAGGACAGTCAGTTACAATTCATTTAAAAGACGATGTAGATATCAGTCGTGGAGATACCATCGTAAACGCATCGGCTTTGCCACAGGAATCTAAATTGATAGAGGCCGATTTATGTTGGATGGATGGTCGTGCATTAGATACTTCTATCATGTATTTAATTCAACATAACAGCAAGGTAACGAAATGTAAAATCAGTGAGATTTTGCACAAAGTGGATATTAATACTTTAGAAAAACACCCCGCAGATGAATTTAAACTGAATGATATCGGAAGGGTGATCTTAAAAACTGCTGATGCTTTAGCTTTTGATTTATATGATGAGAATCGTGCCAATGGATCAGCAATTTTAGTTGATAGCCGTACAAACTTAACGGTTGGTGCCTTAATGTTTAGAGCAGCAGTAGAATAGTTTTGTTGTGTTTATTAAATTAAAGTGCCATTATATATAAAGAAATACTTTAGGCAGGGGATCAGTTTGATTGCCCTGCTTTTTTTATTAAAGTAATTTTTTTGCTTGTGGAAACGTTTAATATTTTTCATCTCATTAGTATATTTTCATCTGAAACTTTAAATTTATAATCATGAAAAAAAATCTTCTATACATTGCCTTTGCTGCTGTTCCATTTATTTTTGCCTGTAACCAATCTGAAAAGAAAGCTGATTCAGCAAAAAAGGATTCTGTTATGAGTGAAACCTGTTATGCATCATCATTTGAAAAGGATAGCGCAGCCATGATTTTGAAAACAATGGCATCTGGGAAAATTACAGGTTCTCTATTAGTAAAATATGCTGATAAGCCCCAAAATAAAGGTGAGATTAATGGTAAGTTTCATGGGGATACGCTTTTAGTTGATTATCGGTTCAATACTGGCAACGATACCACTAGAGCATATACTAACCCACTGGCATTTTTGAAAAAAGAAGGAAAACTGGTTATGGGCGTAGCGCAAATTGAAACCACACTTGGCAGGTCATATTTTGTTAAAGGCAAGCCTATTAACTATGACGCAGGGAAATTTACTTTTATAGAGGTTCCTTGTAAATAATACGATGTTTAAGGATTAAAAATCCTTAGTAAGATCAGTCATGATTATAAATCCTGACCAACGTAAATAAAAAACAAATAACGCTTATACAAAATACTAAATAAAAAATATTTTAAAATAAATTACTACAATTTCTATAGACTTTGTATATTTGACTAATTAATAAATGATCACGAGCTAATCTTTTCTGTCATGATTTTAAATAAAGTTGAAAAAGCGAACATTGAACCAAAAATTACACTAGTAGGTGCTGGTCCTGGTGACCCGGATTTATTCAGTTTAAAAGGTGTTAAAGCATTAAAAACAGCTGATGTTGTTTTGTACGATGCAAATGTAAACGAAGCTTTATTATGTCATGCACCTGATGATATTCCAAAAGTTTATGTAGGTAAGCGCACTGATGATGAAGATTTTTCACAGGATGCTGTAAATAAGCTAATTATAGATTATGCGCTAAACTATGGTCACGTGGTGCGGTTAAAAAGTGGTGATCCATTCTTTTTTGCTAAAGGTTATGAAGAAATCGACGTAGCTGAATCATATAGTATTCCAACTGAAATTATCCCTGGTATTTCGAGTGCTACTGGTGCACCAAGCTTGCAAAAAATCCCTATGATCTATAAAGATTTAAGTGAGAGTTTTTGGGCGGTAACCGGGACCAATTCAAAGGGAGATATTTCTGAAGACTTATATATTGCGGCAAAAACTAAAGCCACTATCGTAGTTTTAAATGGGATTGAGAAAGTGAAAGAAATAGCCTCAATCTTTCAAAGTGAGCACAAAGGTTTACTGCCAGTAGCAGTGATTCAGAATGGTTCTTCCAAGGATGAAAAAATTGCTGTCGGAATTGTAGATACTATTGCAGAAGTGGTAGATGATAAAAAAATTAAAGCACCTGCACTTTTAGTATTTGGTGATGTAGTCTCTTTACATCCGCAATTTCAACCCATTAGAGATTTTTACGAAATCATTGCTGAAGAATATTAGCATCAACTATAACCTATTATTTGTTTTGTTATGAACCGCATGCTAAAGCAATGCGGTTTTTTTTATTGTAAGATATTTTTAAATAAGTTTAATTCATTTAAAATTGGCTGTAAAAAACAAAACCAGTATTGGAATATCCGATACTGGTCTTATTATTATAACAAATTTTTATTTTAAATAATGGTTCCGCTCGGCAATACTGCACCCTTTTTTACCACTACAATACCATCTTTAACGGCATATAATTCATGATCACCATCTTCTAAATGCGCACCGCCATTTATTTTTACATCATTGCCAATACGGCAATTTTTATCAATGATTGCATTATTGATGTAACATCTGTCGCCAATACCAATAAGGGAATTTCCCATATCTGTTTCCATTTGAATTTCTTCCAGTGTTTGATACCTATCGCTACCCATTACATAAGCATTGGTTACAACAGTGTCTTTTCCTATGCGAGCTCTAATACCCAATACAGCATGTTCAATTCTACTGGCTTGTACAATGCAACCTTCTGCAATAATGGCTTTCTCTAACGTGGTACCAGAAATTTTAGAAGGTGGCAACATCCTCGCTCTGGTAAATATGGTATGGTTGCTATCAAACATATTAAACTTAGGAATTTCATCGGTTAAACCTAAATTCGCCTCAAAGAATGATGAAATATTACCAATATCAGTCCAGTAACCCTCATATTGATAACTTAATACTCTGCTTTCTGTAATTGCCCTAGGCAAAATCTCTTTACCAAAATCTTTCTCCTCTTCGTTTTCATTCAGGATATTAATTAAATATTCCCTGTTGAAAACGTAAATTCCCATTGAGGCTAGGAAATTACGGCCTTCGGCCTGCATTTCTGCACCGGTATCTGAAACCCACGCATCCAAACCCACTTTAGGTTTTTCAGTAAAGGAAGTAATCATGTTTTCCTCATCTGCTTTTAAGATACCAAAATCTGTAGCATCCTTAGCGGTTACGGGAATAGTTGCAATTGTAATTTCTGCATTTGCTTCGATATGTTTTTCAATCATATCCTTGAAGTCCATCTGGTATAATTGATCGCCGGAAAGTATCAGGATATAATCAAATTCATGAGAAACAATATGATGCATACATTGACGTACCGCATCTGCAGTTCCCTGAAACCATCCAGCATTCTGAACAGTTTGCTCCGCTGCAAGAATATCAACAAAAGCTGTACTAAAGTGACTAAAGTGATAAGTGTTTTTAATGTGTTTATTTAGCGACGCCGAATTAAACTGCGTAAGTACAAACATGCGGTGAATTCCAGAATTCAGGCAGTTTGAAATAGGAATGTCTACCAAACGATATTTACCAGCAATTGGAACTGCAGGTTTAGAGCGTGTTTGTGTAAGTGGCGATAATCTAGAGCCCTGGCCACCGCCAAGGATAACGCCTAAAACTTTGTCAGTCATGTTTAAGCTTGTTTTAATATTTGGTATAATTCTATATAATTGGTTGCTGCCTTATCCCATGAATGATCAATTTTCATCATGGTTTTTCGAACAGCCTTAAAAGCTTTTTTATCATTATACAATTCAACAGCACGATTAATGGCATGGGTTACATCCCATACACTGGTTTGATCATGGCAAATTCCAAAACCTCCATCACCAATATCAACTACTGTATCTTTCAATCCACCAACCCTGCGTACAATAGGAACCGTTCCATATCGTAAGGCATAAAGTTGATTTAAACCGCAGGGTTCCACCCTTGATGGCATTAATAGAAAATCGGCACCTGCGTATATTTCGTGTGAAACCTGTTCATTATAACCAATGTACGCGTTGTAATTTCTACTGTGGTAATCTTTAATTTGATTTAACCTTCCTTCTACCCAACTATCTCCAGAGCCTAAAACTAAGATGTTAATCTTATCACCATGTTGATGTAGAGCGGAATAAAAAATATCCGGAAGTAAATCTGCACCTTTTTCATCCACTAGTCTTCCAATAAAGGTGAAAAGTGGTTTTGAAGAATCCAGTTGAAAAACATCGCATAGCGCTTTTTTGTTTGCTGCTTTTCCACTTTCTACTGTTTTTAAATTGTAACCTTTTCCAAGCATGGGGTCTGTTTCAGGATTCCAGACTTCACTGTCGATCCCATTTAATATACCAACAGATTTCCAGCGCTCCTGTCTTAATAAGCTTTCTAATCCACGAGCATTACCCATCATTTCTTCCAAATAACTTGGCGAAACTGTAGTTACCCGCCAGGCACATTTAATGGCAGCAGCTAATGGATTGATCGCATCTTCCCAACCGAGCAATCCGCCTTTCCATAAATCAAAAGCTGGTAAGTAATAAAGTTTGTTCCAACCAAACTGACCTTGATATTGTGCATTGTGAATGGTTAAAACAGTGGGTACTTTACTTATGGATTGGTATTTAAGGCAATTTGCCACCATAAACGGAACTAATCCGGTATGGTGATCATGACAATGAATCACATCAGGGCGATGTTCCCATTGTGCAATCCAATCCAATGTAGCAATCTGGAAAGCAACAAAACGTTCAGTATCATCTGCATAGCCATAAACATTTGGCCTATCAGTTAGACCTTGGATATGAACCAGGTATAAGTCAAAGCCAAGTTTATTGGATTTTTCTTTTAAAATTCTATACTGAAAATGATTGTTACCATAATTAGACCAGGCATCATAAGCTACTTCAAATTCACTTTCCCTGATAAATTTTGTGTCGTATGCGGGAACAACCACTTTGGCAATGTGGCCTATTTTATTCTGATACTTAGGTAAAGCCCCTACTACATCAGCCAATCCGCCAACTTTAGCAGCAGGGTAACACTCGGCGCTTATATGTATAATTTCCATCAAATATTTGGTGTAGATAACTGTGTTAAGTTAGTAATTGTTTTCCGATTTGGAAATATTAGAAAATTTATTTGAACGGAAATTTTACCAGGTAGAATCGACTTTTATTTAACTATTGTAAGCCAGTTATTTGAAGAAATTTTTTTAAAAACAGAAAGCTTTCATGTGTGAATATTATTTTAATCCAATTGCACGTTATGGTTATTAAAAATAGGTATTTCACATTCCTGCCAACATTTTAAGCATAAGCTTGTTTGTTGATAAACACTTAAAATAGCTTATGGCTGAACAGCATCTTTATCAAACCGGAATAATAGGAAATTGTGCATTTATGGCACATGTAAATAAAAACACTGATATATCTTGGCTGTGCTGGCCTCGTTTTGATAGCCCTTTCGTATTTGGAAGTTTATTAGATAAAAACAAAGGCGGGGAATTTTCAATTTTGCCACAGGGGGAGTATAACTCTACACAGTATTATATCGAAAACACAAATGTATTAAGAACAGAAATTACTGCTGAAGATGGAAAATATCGCATCACAGATTTTGCACCACGCTTTCGCCTGCATGAAAGGTATTTTAAACCGCTCATGTTCATTAGAAAAATTGAGCCATTGGAAGGAAATCCAAGGGTGACAATTAAGTGTCAGCCTGTTTGTGATTATGGTAAGGGAAGAATGAGGGCTAGTAGAGGAAGCAATCATATTGATTATTTGGGTTGTGATGAAAATATCAGGTTAAGTACAAATGTTTCCTTAACTTATATTATTGATGAAAAAGCTTTTGTGCTTAACGAGACCAAATATCTTGTTATGACCTACGGCCAAAACCTGGAGGCACCTATCGTAAGCACTGCAGAAAATTTTCTCAGAGAAACCATTGGCTATTGGAGATTGTGGATCAAACATTCTACCAGCGCAGGTTTTTATCAGCCATTGGTGATTCGTTCTGCACTGGTTTTGAAAATCCATCAGTATGAGGATACCGGAGCAATTATTGCTGCCAGTACAACCAGTTTACCTGAGTCTCCGGGTAGTACAAGGAACTGGGATTATCGTTATTGCTGGTTAAGGGATTCTCACTATGTGCTTACTTCTTTAAACCATATCGGTCATTTTGAAGAAATGGAGAAGTATTTTAATTACCTATCTGATATTTCTCACAATGAAGATGAACGTTATCAGCCTTTATACGGCATAGCAGGTGAAAGAGAAATTATCGAAACCACGTTAGACCACTTAGAAGGCTATAAAGGTGAAAAACCCATCAGGATTGGTAATCAGGCTTATGAACATATTCAGAATGATATTTACGGACAGGTTCTAACTTCTATGTTGCCACTTTATACCGATCATCGTTTTGTATTTTCAGAGCGAAGTGATTCTATAAAATGGATTGAAAGTGTGCTTTCCAAAATTGAAAGAACGATAGACGAAAAGGATGCCGGAATCTGGGAGTTCAGAAATATAGCTAATGTACATTGTTATAGTAATTTATTTCAGTGGGCTGGTGCGCAGGCAGCTTTGAAAATGGCGAAAACAATTGGAAATCAGGATTTTGAAGATAGGGCTCAGGTGTTGATCGATAAAGCTTCGGCTCATATAGAGGCTTGTTACGATCCTGAACGTAAGGTTTATACCAATGCAGTGGGAAGCCCATATTTAGATGCGAGTACCTTACAGCTTATTATGATGAATTATCTTGATCCTGCTTCTGACCGGGCCAAAGATCATTTAATTGCCTTAGAAAAGGAGCTCAAAACAGAAGATGGTTTGTTCTACAGGTATTTGCATGCTGATGATTTTGGAAAGCCTAAAACTACTTTTCTAATTTGCGCTTTTTGGTATGTGGAAGCGCTGGCTTGTGTGGGCAGGGTTGATGAGGCTATTAAGGAATTTGAAAACATCATTAAGTATTGTAATCATTTATTACTTTTCAGCGAGGATGTTGATGCCAAGACAGGAAGTCAATGGGGGAATTTTCCACAAGCTTACAGTCATGTTGGCTTAATGAATGCCGCACATCGCATTGCAATTAAATTGGATAGGCCAATATTTTTGTAAAAAATTAATCCCAACCGTAATCATCATTGGATGAACCACGGTTGGGATTTTTAAGTAGGTGCTGAACTAAATTTACTGCGTAGCTTTCCGCTGCGCTACAGGTCAGCATAACGAATCGGATTAGTGCATTCCATTAAAAAATCGTCTTTGCAAAGATCGTCTTTGCGAAGCAGATCCTTTATCTGCTGAAGCAATCTCAATCGAAGAGACCTATAAAAATAGATTGCTTCCCCGAAAATTCGGGGCGGGCTGTCGTTTCTCCTCGCAATAACGAATTTGCTAGGGGATCGTCCTCCTGAACTTGCTTCAACACGAATCTTAATATAAATTATTGAATTTCTGTAACTTCATCCTTCACCAAACCCCAAAGTAATTTTCTTACTTCTTTAAAATCATTCAAATAATACTTCGCTTCAGAAATGTTATTTCCAACTTTAATGGTAAATGCATCATTTGGAAGAGCTTTGAAAATATCTTCGTCAGTATGGTCATCACCAAGAGCCAAAATAAAATCTGGATTCTTACCGTATAGCCAGTTTAATGCGGCTTTCCCTTTATTAACTTCCATATTTTTAAATTCGATTACCTTATTACCAGGCATCAGCTGCAGGCCTTTATCTGCTGCAAGAATTTTTAAATGACTTACGATTTCATTTGCTCTTAAATCGCCTAATCCTTCTTCTACTTTGCGATAATGCCAAACCAGGGAATAGCTTTTTTCTTCAATGAAAGAACCTGGCGTTCTATCGGTATAGGTTTCTAGGATCGATTTCATTTCCTGTTTCCATTGATCAGTTAGCAATGGAAGGCAATTCCATTTATCACCATAAGCTTTTTGCCATGCGCCATGCTCGGCTATTAAATCTACTTTTAAATGGCCAAGCCATTTCTCTAATGTTTCATTTCTCCTTCCACTGATGATAACCACTGTATTGGCAGGATCTGAGGTTAGCTTGGCGATCAAATTATAAAGTTCTTCATCTGGAGATGCATCATCAATATTTCCGGCAAAATCTACAAGAGTGCCATCATAATCAAGGAATAATACCCGATCTGTAGTATGATCATATTTTTCGGCGATTACTTCTTTGATGGAAGTTACCGCATGTTTTGTTAGCAATGAATTTTGAGAATCTTTCACTTCGTCTAGTCTTAAAATAAAATTATTAACCCAATGTTTCACATTGAATTTTTCTACTATATTCCGCATGGCTTTCATACGGCTTTCTTGTTCGTCTACTGGCATTTTAAGGGCCTGAACAATGGCCTCCATAATATCTCCAAGATTATTTGGATTTACAATTATAGCATCAGTTAACTCTTTAGATGCCCCAGCCATTTCGCTTAAAATAAGTACGCCATTGTTATTGTTTCTACTGGCTACATATTCCTTGCTCACCAAATTCATACCATCACGCATGGGTGTAACCAAACAGATATCAGCAGTAGCGTAAAGTGCTGACAAAATTTCAATAGGAAATGAGCGATAGAAGTAATTAACCGGAATCCAGTTAATGGAGCGGTAACGGGCATTTAAATTACCCACAAACTGATCAATTTGTT
>Ga0116227_10008134_pt1 | contig 19976 bp, 21 predicted proteins | sample S1TSphgellanicum_FD_89693 | JGI IMG/M metagenome (GOLD analysis project Ga0116227, IMG submission 89693) | Host-associated microbial communities from peat moss isolated from Minnesota, USA - S1T2_Fb - Sphagnum magellanicum MG | ecosystem: Host-associated > Plants > Peat moss > Unclassified... | reverse complement strand
TTTTGGATGCAAGGATTTTAGATTTTAGATTAGGAGGAACTCTAAACAAACACCTAACACCTGCTCCTAACTAACTCATCACCAATCCAAAATCCAAAATCTAAAATCTAAAATTGGCTCGGTCCCTGAGACAGTGCTACTGGTCCCAACAAGCTCTGATAACTGGTCAAGGCTCACGTTACCCCGAAAGGGAGGCTCCTCGGAGCGAACCATTATGCGTACAGGGTTGTCAGGTTTGGAATGGTAACTATCCCATCGAAAGTGCAATTGCATTAGTACACCAAATCGAACAACCCCAAGGCGGTAATGGATAAACCAAAAAAAAGATTCACTGCGACTAAAGTCACCGCGTCGTTTCCCTCTCTTTCTCTGAAGCCGCGCTCGTTTCCCACTTACCGAGTTTTCTTATGAGCGTCACAACTGCCCAACCCCTCACCCTAGAAGAATTTCTTAAGCTCCCAGAAACTAAGCCTGCTAGCGAATATATCAACTGTGAGATCATTCAAAAGCCCATGCCAAAAGGGAGACACAGCCGCTTGCAAGGTAAACTCTGTGCTGCGGTCAATCAAGTTGCAGAGGACCTGACAATAGCCTATGCGTTTCCTGAATTACGGTGTAGTTTTGGGTCACGCTCCATCGTACCTGATGTGGCTGTATTCCAGTGGAGGCGCATACCATTCACCGTTAATAATGAAGTTCCTGATAATTTTGAACTTCCACCAGACTGGACAATTGAAATCCTCTCACCAGAGCAAAAACCCAATAAAGTGATTGGCAACATTCTGCACTGTCTGAAGTATGGTAGCTGCCTGGGATGGTTTCTTGACCCCGATGACCTCAGTATCTTAGTATTTTTACCAGAGCAACAGCCATTGTTGCTCCAGGGAAAAGATTCTTTACCCGTTTTACCAGAAATTGAACTCGCACTAACTGTCGAAGAAGTTTTTGGTTGGTTAAAAATGAGTAGTTAGTATTATAGTATATGTCTTATAGAGTACTTCTCAGAGTATGTGAGAGATGCTGTAAATATAATCTCTCAGAGAGGCAGAAGAGTTGAAAGATGCAGCCATCCGCAAATTGTTCAATGCAATTGAGGTTAACGTAACACTGTCAGAATTTTCCACCATCATGCAAGATATCTACCACAGCATTACAAGTGGTACCAAAATAGAATCAGGTGATTTGGTTGCCAGAAAAATAGAACCAGACCAGAAAAAGGATGTCCATACACTGAAGAAAATGACACCACGCGGATTCTCATCCAAAAAGTAGTGGTTTTCACTTTTGTTGACTGGGAAATACGTGCTTACGCCATACCTATAGAATCATGAAAGAAAACAGCAGTTTCGCGCTCTCTCGTCTTGGGGTGGCGATCGCAGTATTGTCTGAAGGGGGAGTGTGTTCATGCGCTCACGTAAAATCCAATACTCTAAGTTGAACAAGCTCGGTGGAATAGAATAATTGTTAGCTCTCCTTGAGTAACGGGAGGTGGCGCATACGAACTCGGCTTGGTTCAACTGTCACCACAGCCCCAAGTTCAAGATCCTCTGATAACTCACCAATCACTGTAAGGATCAGATTGGTTAATGCCTGAGCACGCAATCCTTCAATCCGAATCACCGATGGAGTCTCAGCTGCGCTGAGAGCCAATAAAGCATGGAAGTCGGCATCAAGAGTCACAACCACACGCTGCTCATCTCTTGCTCTCTGAAGGATGTCTTTATCATCTGCTGCCGATAAACCAATGTCAGCAACGTGAACGGTATCGATAAGTGCCTCACATAGCAGGTGTTGGGCAGAGCGTGGCAAGCCCTGATCAAGCAGCAGTTTCATCGCTCCTAGACAGTTCTACAATCCGATCATCTAAGTAGGAAGAAGCAAAAACAAGTGCTTGCTGGATATCTTCCTCTTCCAATTCTGGAAACTCTTGAAACAGTTCTTGGCGATCTGGGTAAGTCGCTAGCAATTCAAGCACACGACGAACTGTGAGGCGCAGATCGCGAATACAGGGTTGTCCATTCATCCGATTGGGATTGCTGGTGATCCGCTCTAATGTCATGTAAGTAACTCTAGCTGATTCGACGGTGAAAAGCAGTCCAGATAGATGCGGTTGGGTTTCGCTCTCAATATGCTCAGGCATATTAGCTTTTTGTCGGTGTTTCAGAAAGCACGTTATCCCACCTAGACTATACCATATCTTGTGAGATCTCTCCAACAATGCCAGAGTGTAGGCGATCATTGAGGGGGTGACAAGGAAGAATAAAGTGCTTGCTCTATAAGCGTCATAGCCCTCAAGCCCCGCTGATAAAATGATTTCTTGTAGCGATTTTTACTCATTAATTCTTCAACCCACGTTCGACATTCGTGAAAGGCAATGAGCCAATTGTAGCCGTATAAATTCAATACCCGTGAATGAATTTGGCTTCTATCTCTCAAATCCTCTTGGTGGGCTAATTCTGGGCTTTTTCCGAATGGTAGACGTTGGGCGGTATTTTGGAAAATGGGTTGTTTGGGGCAATAATTGTCGTTTGGATCTAAAGCTTGTATCCCTTGTACAGTCAGGGTTTCTAGACTTAGGGTAATTTCATTCACGGGTATTGATTTTAAATATGGGTAGTACTTGGAAATTCGGCAGCAGCAATTACTCTCAGGAAGCTATCTGTTTAGGGGTTAGGAGCAGTTGGTCGTCTTTGGATGCTTTAGTGTTGAAGGCGATCGCCATTGTGTTAACTGAACACCTGAAACCCCATATCTCGGATCAGTGTTTTCATTTGGCGAGAAGTGGCGGGATGAAGGTGACGGTATGGGAGGGTTAAGGATAATTTAGGGCAGCATCAGTTTGTGTCTAACACCGATGTTAAGGGGTATTATGCGAGTATTAATCATTATCTACCGATGGATATTGTGGGGCGTTATGTTCAAGATGAGTATGTTTTGGCATTGCTTTGGGGATATTTACGGCGGTATGTGTCCGATGGGGTAATATCCTTTATTGCCTTTGATGGGGGCTTTATTCCTCGATCCGTTGGATGACAGGATGGCTGAATTGGGCTGCTTTTATGTACGATTTATGATGATTGAGTTGTCCTTGCGTCTAGTGTGTTAATTTTGTGCATTTTTGGGGTAATTCCCCCGAAAAATTATTGATATTACTCTTGTTTAGGGAACAGAAGCGTTTCTCTAAACATAGGCGACATATTTTGTGCATGAAGTCTTATGGGGTAAGAGTTTACAGAATTAACACACTAGTGCAGCACGGCAGAAATAACGCCCCACTCAAAATACTTGATGTGACTCAATCCAACGATTCACGCTCATTTACCTCGGACAGGACTTCTGCACGGTACTAGGCTCTGTGTCGGACTATGGGGGATGTTTGTCGGGGTTTGGTCCCCCCACCTCTGGTACCAAACATGAACGAATTCTCCCTTGTCGTACCCCTACAAAACTAACACTCTAGCAGGGGGTACATTGATCTGTTGTCCCCTAATCCAAAATCTAAAATTGGCATATGAACAACTCCACCCCAGTAATTATTTTCGAGAACATCCAAAAAAGCTTTGGCTCCCTCAAAGTCCTCAAAGGGATTAGTGGTGAAATCAACCGAGGAGAAGTGGTGGCTGTGATTGGTGCCTCTGGCTGTGGTAAAAGTACTCTGTTGCGTTGCTTTAATCGGTTAGAAGGCATCAATACTGGACGACTAATTGTCAATGGGATCAACTTATCTCGACCTGTTGACTATAACCAACTCCGGCAACTCCGCACCCAAGTCGGGATGGTGTTTCAGCAATTCAACTTATTTCCCCATCTCAGTGTTTTGGAAAATATGACCCTGGCACCGCGCAAGGTATTGGGAAAGTCCCCGCAGGAAAGCACCCAATTAGCCGCATTATACTTAGAAAAAGTTGGTCTATCTGATAAGGCCACAGCCTACCCCGAACAACTTTCTGGTGGACAAAAACAGCGGGTAGCCATTGCCCGGAGTTTATGTATGAACCCCCAAATCATGTTATTTGACGAACCCACCAGTGCCTTAGATCCGGAGTTGGTGGGGGAGGTACTCCAAGTAATGCAGCAACTAGCTACGGAGGGGATGACAATGGTAATTGTCACCCACGAAATGCAGTTTGCCAGGGAAGTTGCCCATCGGGTCATCTTTTTAGATCAAGGTGTAGTGGCAGAACAGGGGACAGCGAATGAGGTGTTAACTAATCCCCAAAGCGATCGCCTACGTATTTTCCTCAGTCGGCTGAATTTTGGTTGACTCGACCAGTTGCACCCCAAACACCTCTGCAAAGGCGTAAGCGATATCAACTCTTACCTCTTGACAGGAAATCCCCGGAATCCATTGGGCTAAACTACCTACAGATCTATCAGCGATTCCACAGGGGACAATCTGCTCAAAACCTGTCAGATCTGGACAGACATTTAATGCAAAGCCGTGCATAGTAATCCAACGGCTCACTTTAATGCCGATGGCTGCCACCTTACGTCCTTCTAACCAGACTCCAGTCAAATTGGGGACGCGCTCCCCCTGTAATTGGTATTTTGCTAACACCCGAATCAATACTTCCTCCAGTTGCCGCAAATACCAATGTAGGTCTTGACGATAGCGCCGCAGATTTAAAATCGGATACCCCACCAGTTGACCAGGACAGTGGTATGTCACCTCCCCACCACGTTCTACTTTATGCACTTCATACGGACTAGTAGCTAAATCAAATTTGATAAATTCCTCCTTAGCTCCCCCTCCCAAAGTATAAACGGGTGGATGCTCTAGCAAAATTAACACGTCCTCTAGATTGGGGTTGTGGATGCGCTCAGCTAAGAGCGATCGCTGCCGTCTGTGAGCTTCTAAGTAAGGAACTAATCCTTGATTGTATAACAAACAGATGGATTTACCTATTGCTTGACTACGGATCATACTGACGAACAAATATATTGCAAATCACTGGTTTAGAGTTAACTTATGTCAAGCTATGCAAAGGATTTTAAAGGAACATCAAGGGACCCAGCTTTAGAAAATACAAGGTGCTACTTTGAATATATAACCTCAATGGTGATGGGAGGAATTCTCTGCAATAATCATCACGCCAAGACAATAGGAAGACCCTAGCTCATGGTATCTATAAAGTTGTTTGCACCTATCAGGATCAAACTCTCCCCACTTGTACGGCTCTAGCTGAAGTGGGGAGGTAGTTCAAGCTAGGGGTAACAACAACAAAAGACCTATGAGCGGTGAACTCACCAGGAATTCAGGATTTGTCTTAGTGGTGGTAAGAAAATATACCAAAATCTCCTTTCATACACAGCTAATTCACATCAAAATATTGAGCGGGAGAGTTTACATGAAGCTTGTCATCCACGGCAAAAATATTGAAATTACCGATGGGATTCGGGAATATGTACATCAAAAGATCGAAAAAGCAGTTAATCACTTCCAAAACATCACGAATGAAGTGGATGTGCATTTAAGCGTAGCTCGCAACCCCCGAATTAGCACTAAACAAGCGGCTGAAGTCACTATTTATGCCAATGGGAGCGTGATCCGAGCGGAGGAAAGTAGCGAAAATCTATATGCCAGTATTGATTTGGTAGCAGATAAGATTGCTCGGCAACTGCGAAAATATAAAGAGCGTCGTCAAGATCAAAAAACTCAACCCATACCTACTAAGGAGTTAGTAGATCCCGAATCGGTAGTGAAGGATTTAATAGGCGATCGTACCCCTGAACTACCCGATGAAGTTGTCCGCACTAAATATTTTTCTATGCCTCCCATGACTGTCAATGAAGCACTGGAACAATTACAACTGGTGGGACACGATTTTTATATGTTCCGTAACTCTGACACTGGAGAAATTAACGTAATTTATGAACGTAACCACGGAGGCTACGGTGTAATTCAGCCTCGCTATGGCAATGGTTACACTGAGGAACGGAATGGTAAATCAGCCCACCCTAATGCCGTTCCGGGAAAGTTGCACTCTAATCATCTGTATTAACAGGGGGGTAGTTCTAGCAGGGAACAGGGGAGAGATTGATCTATCCCTCCCCTAATCTCAAATTAAGAGTCCACAAATGCAAAATCCCCAATCTACTGAACCGCTGCCAGTTGCTGCAGAGTTTTCAGTGCTTCTTCCACGTGACCTTTAAAGTCGAACATAGAATCAAATGTGTATCTCACAATTCCTTCTTTGTCGATCACATAGGAAATACGACCGGGGAATAGACCAAAGACGGCGGTAGCACCATATAGCTTCCGCACTTGGTCCCCTTTGTCACTCAGGAGAGTAAATGGTAGATTGTATTTAGCAGCAAATTTTCGGTGAGATTCACTAGAGTCACCGCTAACACCGATAACTTCAGCACCAGCAGCTTGAAACACTTCATACTGATCTCGGAAAGCACAGGATTGGGCTGTACAGCCAGGTGTGTCATCCTTAGGATAGAAGTAGAGGACAACAGCCTGTTTACCACGAAAGTCACCCAGGCTCACAGTAGAGCCATCTTGGGCTGGTAGGGTGAAATCAGGTGCGGGATCTCCAACTTTAATTGACATAATCGCTAATAAATTCTAAATTCAAACTTTACTTATCTTTACAATCTAAGTATAGCAATCCAATTTGATTTCCACGCAGTAGGCAAGAAGCCATGACCACAGCCACCAAAAAACTAACCCTGGAAGAATACTTAGCTTATGACGATGGTACAGACACCCAGTATGAGCTAGTAGATGGGGAGTTAGTAGTAATGCCACCAGAAACCAGCAGGAATAACCGGATTGCCCTCTACCTGTTATCGGTATTTCTCAAACTCGTCCCCTTTTACCTCATCTGTCATAAAGATACAGAAATTGTGGTGACAGGTCATCGTACTCGTGTCCGCTTGCCAGATTTGATGATTCTAACGGAAGAGTTATTTGCAGTGATAGGGGGTAGACGCGCTACTATCACCCAGGAGATGCCACCTCCAGTGCTGGTCGTGGAGGTTGTCTCCCCTGGTAAAGTTAACGAAGACCGAGACTACCGCTACAAGCGGTCCGAATATGCTGCACGAGGAATTCTGGAGTACTGGATTGTCGATCCTGGTAATGCTAAAGTAACAGTGCTGATGCTAGTAGACGGGTTGTATGAAGCCGTGGTGTTTCAAGGCAGCGATAGTATAGCCTCACCTAATTTTCCTGATTTACAACTTACAGCAGCACAGGTCTTGGCAGCAGGGGACAGGTAAATTACTCCCTTTGGGACAAAAGAGTACACATAAGGAGATGGGAGTGGTTTTGATATGGCTCAAGCTTTACCCAAACTCTTGACTTTTGAAGAATTTATTGCATGGTTGCCGGAAAACACTGGAAAACGGTACGAATTACACGATGGGATAATTGTAGAAATGTCTCAACCCAGTGGAAAGCATGAAAAAGTTGTGGGATTTTTAGCAGGGGAAATTACCGTTGAGTATAAGCGATTGAAGCTACCATACTTTATCCCCAAAACAGCTTTAGTAAAACCACCGCGAAAATCATCGGGTTACTCACCAGATATCCTATTAATCAACGATGCTAATTTGCCAAATGAGGAATTATGGGAAAAAGAATCTACGGTGACTCAAAGTGAATCCATTCCTTTGATCATTGAGGTTGTGAGTACAAACTGGGAAGATGATTATTACACCAAATTAGGGAATTACGAAGCAATGAAGATTCCTGAATATTGGATAGTTGATTATGCAGCATTAGGAGCTAGAAAGTTTATTGGAAACCCCAAACAACCAACTATTTCTATTTATCATCTAGTTGATGAAGAATATCAAGTCGCTCAATTTAGGAATTCGGAACGTATTATATCCGCAACTTTTCCAGAGTTAAACTTGAGTGCTAATCAGATTTTGCATGGTGCTTTGTAGAGTATGTTTTGATCTACCGTACTTGTTATACTAAATTAATTGTTCGTAAAAGGTAACTCTTAACAGGAAGGGGAGAAGAAATATGTCTCTATGGTCTCTTTTATTTAGAATAGGTTCTAGTTTTATTCAGCAAGCCCTAACTAACTCATCACCAATCCAAAATCTAAAATTCGGTCAGCTACACATAAGGTGGTAAATTATTGGGGTCAATACCCTGAGATTGTAAGTAAGCAATTAACCTTTCTTTTTGCTGACGTTCCTGTTCAGCACGCTGACTTTCTTGTTCTGCACGCTGACGTTCCTGTTCTATCTGCTGACGGTCCTGTTCCATTTGTTCCACAGCCCAAGGTAACAAATGTTCATCCCGACCCCACCACCGCAACCAGTAACCGGTGCGCTCGGTTTTTGTTCCTTGCCATGTGCCTAAATATAGACCCATCTCTTCCACCCAATGACGACCATTCTCATCGGGTAACTTTAATTTATAACTGCCATTTTCCCATTGATGATACTCCAATAATCCCCCATCTGGGTCAAAAATTATGTAGATGGGTACTTGCAATATCTGTTCATAGAAAAACCATTTTCCTGGGGGATAGGTCTGTCTCGCTGAATATTCTTCCCCATCGGTGTCCGAGAGAAATTCCATCACCATGAACGGGATGTCACCTTCCAAAATGGGTGTATAACTTTTGCGATTACTCATCGCTTCCTTTACCGTCGGAATATAAACCCAATCTGGGGCTTTAATCACCAGTTGATCGTTGATTGTGGCACAGAGTCCAAAGTTAGAGGCTATTAACATTTGTGGTTGGATGAAACCACTGATTTCTAAGCTTTCGCGCAAAGCAGCAGCCAATAGTGGCTGTCCCGTATTCTCCACTGGTTCATCCTCTAGTTGAAAATCTTTGGGTAGGGGTTCCCATTTAATTGTGAGTTCTGTTGTGGCTCTGGTTTCCCTGAGTTGTATGACCATATGTAATTTAAAATACCCTAGGGGATTTTGCTGCCAAAATTAAGAAACCAATTCCTATCATAGCTTTGAAGATATTGATAGTATTTAATTGCAGCAAAAATATCCGCAAATATTTACGGGTACCATCTTTAGACGGCACAGATTTCAGCCTCAATATTTTGATATCTTTCTGTGTTGATTTATGGTAAGGGTTTCAATCGTTTTTAGCCCAAACAAGTGCAACACCCAGGCATTTAGAGTCCTAAAATGCCTGCACTTGAATGGATAATCCGCTTTACGCTGCTACCCCGCTTTTTCCAACGTAAAACCACACCAAAAATAGCAGCAGTGCAAGAACCCAAAATATTTAAAGGTTCGGGAACAGGAGTAATATCAGTTATGGCTGTTTGTGCAATGATTGTATCAGCTGTTGTTGTCGGGTGGAGTTGATCCCAGAATAAATATTGATTAGGGTCAGTACAAAGTGAGGATGTTGTTAAACAAGCATCAGTTACATCAGTAAATCCATATTGAGAGCGATTCCCTAATATGTTGTTGAGTAAACTATCCACATCTAATTCAGTCAAGGTGACATTGGATGGGATTCCCAGACTCTCAATAGTAGGTAATAAATCAGCGTTAAATTCATTAGTTAAATTAGTGTAATAGTTTGCCGTTTGCATAGTATTTGTTTCGGGAATTGCCCCTAAATCAGGTAGATCAACTATCAGGAAGTTCTGAGCACCTGAAGTAATAAGACTTTGGATAGCAGCAGCGATATTATCTAAGGGAACAGTTGGAGTAGTATAGGGAGTAAAATACTGTGCGGATGTTGGCAAAAAATCATTAGCCCCTATCCAGATAGTGTAAAGTGCATTAGGATCTGCTTGAGGGTGATAGTAATCAAATTCTTGTATTTCTTGCGTTAGACCCGGTAACGATTGGCTGATAACGTTTGCCGTTCCAGTTGTGGCACCACCATATGCATAATCGTATAAGGGAATACCTAATGTTGTGGCAACTTGTTCTACCCAAACAGGTCCATTAGAAAAACGCCCATCGGAGTAAGGCGAAGGAGGAAAAGTATTGTTTGAAGCAGCATAAACGTTACCATTGTCGGAAAGACTATCCCCAAAGGCATAGATACTTGTAAATTGTGTAGTTTGGGCACTGACAGGGGCTAAGAAAGAGAAAGATAGCAGTCCAGCTACTAAGGGAAGGGTCTTATTGATGTTGAGCATAAATTTTCAATGATTTAAAACTGATATTCCGTTAATCAAGATGTAGTATATGTCTTTTCGGATACTAAATCCAACATTCCGGAGTGTTTAATGTCGCCAACGCTATTTATCCGATAGCGCAGCGTGGCGTTAGCCATAGGTGATCCATCAAAGCCTGAAACGACGTAATTTCGTTCATACACATGATGGTGGATTTGTACAGTGCGTAAGTCCTATTAACAACTGCTGTATCTCCATCACTTTTAACAACTGAGGCAAACAGCGACTTGGCAAAAGTGGGGACCGCAATAAATTGCTCAGGATGATTTTCTAACCATAAACTGAGCTTACCATTAGGTCTACTTTTCACTAGTTCCAAAAATAAGGAATCAGATCTGCTTCTCGCAGCAGACTATTGAGATTATAAACATGAATATTGGGGGACTCAATAGAAGGTTTAAACCGCAACATTGCCCACATTAATTGAAAGTGACTGATAAATGTGGCAAATGGGTTGAGGTCAAACCCCCAGACATTTGTTTGTAGTTCTTGTAGAACCTCATCTTGTACCAGTCCTCTAGTTTTGGCATCTTCTAGAGAACGATAGACGTAGCGCAATAGAAATGAGCCACTGCCACAGCAGGGGTCAAGGATTTTGCGCTCTTTATATTACAATCCCAGTTTCCTTAACACTGGCTTAGTAGAAACAATGTGGCGCTCTAGACCCAACTCTTGAGGTTTAACCCCCAGTGCCAGAGCAATCAACTGGGGTAGGTGTAACACTGGCAACACTAACTTCTCCCCAATTACCTTTTCTACCTCCGGTTGTCGGGAATCTAAATTGAGGTGACACAGAGGGCAGGGAGTGACAAGACAATCAGCACCATTAGCCAAGGCTTCCTGAATGTGCATCCCTGCCATCTTAAAGGATTGGGTGGTAGCATAACTTGACAGCGGCCAACCGCAACACTGTGTGCGGCCCCGATAATAAATAGGGGTTGCTCCAACTGCCCGAAAGACATTTTCCATGGCTTCCGGCTGATATGGGTCTTCATTGGGTGAAGATTTTTGAGCACGGAGGAGGTAACAACCATAGAAAGCTGCACACTTCAACCCCGTTAGTTGGTGTGTGACACGGTTAGTAATTTCCTCCAGACTGTAATCTGTGACTAAGGCATAGAGGAGATGCTTCACAACCGTACTACCCCTGTAGGGTAGACAACTTTGTTTTTGGAGCAACCCATTAACCTGTTCCACGTAGGCAGGGTTACTTGTTTGGCATTCTTTCAAGTGTTCATCAACACGACCAATTACACCTTGACAAGTACTGCAATGGGTCAACAGAGGTAGATTGAGTGCTTCTGCCAGGGCAATATTTCTAGCGTTAACGGTATCTTCCAGTAATTGGGAATCTTCTTTAAAGGTACCTGAACCACAGCAAGCAGCTGTTTTTAACTCCACCAGTTCAATTCCCAAAGCCTTAGCTAGGGCGGCAGTGGATTGGTAAAGCTCTCGGCAGGCACCTTGGGCTACACAACCAGGAAAGTAAGCGTATTTTAGCGTTTGAGATAACATAGAACTAGACTTAGGTAAGTGTAAGCTATCAGCTACTTACATTATGATCATCCATTGTTAGTTTTACTAACAAGGCTAGAGATATTGGTCGGAACAAAAAAAATTCGCAAAAATTTAAATCACACCAGATCATTGCATATACGATCTTTAATCTGACTTCACTTTCCGTGCGATCGCGCTTTCCGATAAGATGTATATGCTCAAAACAACATCGCCCACAAAGAGCAAATCATCGCAACTAATGTTAAGGAATTTTATCCATGAGTCAAGCAGACATTTTTCAAAGGGTTAAAAAAGTCGTCGTCGAGCAACTGGGTATTGATGAGACTAAAGAAATCAAGCCTGAATCGACATTTATCGAAGATTTAGGGGCTGACTCCCTAGACCTAGTTGAGTTGGTAATGGCTTTTGAAGAAGAATTTGATGTCGAAATTCCCGATGAAGCTGCCGAAAAGATTTTATCCATTCAAGACGCAGTAGACTATATCAACAACAAAGTTGCTGCCTCGGCTTAAAAACCGCTGAGTCCTGAAGCACTAAGTAGAAATTATCATAGCCAAGGACTCAGAAAAATACATTCTTAATTCTCCTGCCTGCTGCCTTTTCGCCACCTTTACTGAACCATGACAGACTATAAACGTAAGCGCGTTGTTATAACTGGTGTCGGCGCGATTACACCTATAGGTAACACACCAGCCGAATATTGGGAAGGATTGTTGAGTGGACGTAATGGTATAGACTACATCACAGCCTTTGATGCATCTAGCCATGACTGTCGGATTGCTGGTGAAGTGAAAAACTTCGATCCACACGATTACTTAGAGCGCAAAGAAGCCAAGCGCACAGATCGGTTTGCCCAATTTGGGATTGCAGCAGCAAAGCAGGCTCTAGCTGACGCGAAGTTAGTGATTAACGACCTGAACGCAGAACAGGTAGGTGTGATGATTGGTTCTGGCGTGGGTGGCATTAAGGTATTGGAAGACCAGCAAACCGTCTACCTGAACAAGGGACCAGACCGCTGTAGCCCCTTCATGATTCCCATGATGATCGCCAACATGGCCGCAGGGTTAACAGCCATCCATACAGGTGCCAAAGGACCAAATTCCTGCGCCGTCACCGCCTGCGCCGCTGGTTCTAACGCCATAGGTGATGCTTTTCGCCTCATTCAAGGAGGCTATGCCCAAGCTATGATCTGTGGGGGTTGTGAGGCGGCAGTTACACCCTTATCTATGGCTGGATTTGCTGCGTGTAAGGCCCTGTCCTTTCGCAATGACGATCCAGCCCATGCTTGCCGTCCCTTTGATCGCGATCGCGATGGGTTTGTCTTAGGTGAAGGTGGGGGAATTTTAATCCTAGAAGAACTGCAACACGCACTGAGTCGTGGCGCTCACATTTACGCGGAAATGGTCGGTTACGGCATGACCTGTGATGCCTACCATATCACCTCCCCCATACCCGGTGGTCTAGGCGCTGCTAGAGCAATTCAACTAGCCCTCAAAGACGCAGAGCTAACACCAGAGATGGTAAGCTACATCAACGCCCACGGCACTAGTACCCCAGCCAATGATTCAACAGAAACCGCGGCAATCAAAAATGCCTTAGGAGCACCTGCCTACCAGATAGCAATCAGCTCCACCAAATCCATGACAGGTCATCTGTTAGGCGGTTCCGGGGGAATCGAAGCAGTAGCCACAGTCCTAGCGATCGCCAACGATCAAGTTCCACCGACCATCAATTTAGAGAATCCAGATACAGAATGTGACTTAGATTACATACCAAATTTTAGCCGTACCCTAAAAGTTGAGGTAGCACTATCCAACTCCTTTGGCTTTGGCGGTCACAATGTCACCCTAGTATTTAAAAAGTATCAGTAGGGTTAAGTCTGGATTGGGGACAACGAATTTTGGATTTACAGTATTGATACTCTCCCCCGATCCCCATATCCCCAATTGAACACCACGAACTCAGAAGATCCCGCTTGTCCATCGATAGTCAGGAATGGGATGATGAGGAAAGTGGTGAAATTCATGGCAAAATTTAAGAGCTGAGTCTCTGGAAGCTCTACCTCTGGTTAAAAGTCAGGACTCAGGATGGGTATAGGCACCACATAGCCTTAGGACTTCCTGTGTGCTCACTTAACTGAAAACGGCATTTCCATTGGCCCCAGCATCGTGAGAGAGTAGCTCGAAGAGTGCTAACCCATCATTAACAACAAGAGATTATGGCTGTTGCAACCCAATCCCTCGAAGAACTTTGTATTAACTCGATCCGCTTCTTGGCAGTTGATGCTGTAGAAAAGGCAAAATCGGGACACCCTGGACTGCCGATGGGTGCGGCTCCGATGGCTTTTGTACTTTGGGATCGCTTTTTACGATTTAACCCCAAAAATCCCAAGTGGTTTAACCGCGATCGCTTCGTTCTGTCTGCTGGACATGGCTGTATGTTGCAGTACGCCTTGCTCTATTTAACAGGCTACGACAGCGTTACCATTGACGATATCAAGCAATTCCGGCAGTGGGGATCGAAAACCCCTGGACACCCAGAAAACTTTGAGACGGCTGGTGTAGAAGTCACAACAGGTCCACTAGGCCAGGGAATTGCCAATGCCGTCGGTTTAGCGATAGCTGAAGCCCACCTAGCAGCAAAGTTCAACAAACCCGATGCGAAAATTGTTGACCACTACACTTATGTAATTCTAGGTGATGGTTGCAACATGGAAGGTGTTTCCGGTGAAGCTTGTTCTTTAGCAGGACACCAGGGGTTAGGTAAGCTCATCGCCCTGTACGACGACAACCACATCTCCATTGATGGTTCTACTGATGTCGCATTCACTGAGGATGTGTCAAAGCGGTTTGAAGCTTATGGCTGGCACGTCCTGCACGTGGAAAATGGCAATACCGATCTTGCCGCAATCACCAAAGCGATCGCTGAGGCTAAAGCTGTCACTGACAAACCATCAATGATCAAAGTGACAACCACCATCGGTTATGGTTCCCCCAAGAAGCAAGGTACCGCTGATGTCCACGGTGCTGCCTTAGGTGCAGACGAAGTCGCAGCAACCCGCAAAAACTTAGGCTGGGAATATGAACCGTTCGTAGTGCCTGAAGATGCCCTCAAACACCTGCGTCAAGCCGTAGAACGCGGCGCTAGCCACGAAGCCGAGTGGAACACCACATACGCTAACTATCAAGCTAAGTATCCCCAAGAAGCAGCCGAATTTGAGCGTCTAGTTAGTGGCAAACTACCCGATGGTTGGGAGAAAGTACTACCCACCCACACACCCCAAGATAAAGGATTACCTACCCGTAAAGACTCGGAAACTTGCCTCAATAAACTGGCAGCAGTTTTGCCAGAAATTATTGGTGGTTCCGCTGACTTGACCCACTCCAACTACACGGAACTCAAGGGCATCGGTGAGTTCCAAAAAGGACAACACCAAAACCGGAACATCCACTTTGGGGTCCGGGAACATGGGATGGGAGCAATTTGTAATGGTATCGCCCTACACGGTTCGGGGTTAATCCCATACGGCGCAACCTTCCTGATCTTTACAGACTATATGCGGGCTGCTATCCGCCTATCTGCCCTGTCCCAATCTGGGGTAATTTGGGTCATGACCCATGACTCCATTGGCCAAGGTGAAGATGGTCCTACCCACCAACCCGTGGAAACCCTGGCCTCCCTGCGAGCTATTCCTAACCTCACAGTAATTCGTCCTGCCGACGGTAACGAATCTTCCGGCGCTTATAAAATCGCAATTGAGCGGGCAAAACATCACGCTCCCACCCTGTTAGCCTTAACCCGTCAAGCTGTTCCTAACTTGGCAGGTACAACTATTGAGGATGTTGCTAAGGGAGCATACACACTTGTGGATTCCCAAGGTACACCAGAGTTAATCCTCATTGGTACTGGTTCAGAATTGAGTCTCTGTGTTACCGCAGCGGAAAAACTCACAGCAGAAGGTAAGAAAGTCCGGGTTGTCTCCATGCCCGCCTGGGATCTTTTTGAAGCCCAAGATGCAGCCTATAAAGAATCCGTTCTTCCTCAAGCTGTGACGAAACGGTTAGCTGTAGAAGCTGGAGTTAGCTTCGGCTGGCACAAGTATGTAGGCACTGGTGGTGATACCGTGAGCATTAATTCCTTTGGTGCTTCAGCCCCAGGTACTGTTTGTCTGGAGAAATTTGGCTTCACTGTTGATAATGTGTTAGCCAAAGCGAAAAAATTGTTGGGTTAATGGCACATAATATTCTCTTTTTCATCGGGTAGACTGAGAAGTCTGCCCTTTTTTATGGTTCCCCAATCTGGGCAGGGGGGTTATACCAATTCACGTAAACTATGATGTACAGAAAACAATAAATAAAAAATTAACATCAGGCGGTTATCAGCTGTAAGAAAAATTAAGGAGGTGGATTGCGTAGTAACGAAAGCGGGTTGAATCCTTAGCACCGATGCCAGCTGCACCGCATCATAAGCGCGTAGAGGATATTGCCCCACCAGTTGACCCGCCGTTTCTGCTAGTTTGGCATCAAATTCAATTACTGGGTACTGATCATTAAGGTCAGAGCGAAACTTTTGAATAATCAAGGTTCTATCGGTGGGAGTCAAACTACCTTCCCGTTCCCTCCTCGCCAGCGCACTCAAGACTTCTACCCAAGTAATTCGGGCGATGAACAGTGAGTTGCCTGTCTCTTGAGCCGAGAGTGCTTGTATCCAGGCACTACCAGTTTCCGGCACGTACCGTTTCACTAGGGCGCTGCTATCTAATGAAGCGTCAGAAATCCAACTCTACTGGGGTGGTTGTAGAAACCCATCCCTCAACAAAGTAGGGATGGGTAGTTCATTAGGATGTTTACAGTTGACATCCTCACCAAACTATCATGGCAGTGAGGATGTCAAAAGCTGCAAACTGGTGACCAGAATTACCTTAAGCTTGGGTTACAGGTTCCTTCGCTAAAAACTTCTCTAACTCCGTCAGCGCATCAGCATCAACTTTCGTTTGCATAGGGCAGAATTTAGGACCACACATGGAACAAAACTCAGCGGTTTTATAAATATCTGCTGGTAGGGTTTCGTCGTGATATTCCTTTGCCCTTTCTGGATCTAAGGACAATTCAAATTGGCGGTTCCAGTCGAAGTTATACCTAGCTTGAGAGAGTTCATCATCCCTGTCTCTTGCACCAGGACGGTGTCTGGCGATATCTGCAGCGTGGGCAGCAATTTTATAGGCAATCAACCCATTTCGCACGTCTTCAGCATTGGGTAGTCCCAGGTGTTCCTTGGGTGTAACATAGCACAGCATGGCTGTACCATACCATCCGGCCAAGGCAGCCCCAATTGCAGAGGTGATATGATCGTAGCCTGGCGCAATATCTGTAACTAGAGGACCCAATACATAGAAAGGTGCTTCCGAACACTCTTCCATCTGCTTGCGGACATTAAACTCGATTTGATCCATCGGTACATGTCCTGGTCCTTCCACCATCACCTGAACATCATCTTCCCAAGCCTTGCGGGTTAGCTGTCCGAGGGTTTTCAGTTCTGCTAATTGGGCAGCATCTGAGGCATCATGGGTACAGCCAGGGCGAAGGGAGTCCCCTAAACTAAAGGAGACATCGTATTTTTTAAAAATCTCAATAATGTCTCGGAAGTGGGTGTAAAGGGGATTTTGTTTGTGGTGATGCAACATCCACCGGGCTAAGATCCCACCACCACGGGAGACAATACCTGTGATGCGGCTTTTGACTAAGGGTAGATGCTCAATTAAAATTCCCGCGTGGATAGTTTGATAATCTACCCCCTGCTGAGCATGTTTTTCGATGATGTGCAGGAAGTCATCAGCTGTGAGGTTTTCGATAGTCCCATGAACGCTCTCTAGGGCTTGGTAAACTGGGACTGTACCAATGGGGACAGGTGAGGCTTTAATAATGGCGGTACGGATTTCATCTAAATTGCCGCCGCCGGTGGACAAATCCATCACTGTGTCAGCACCATATTTCACTGCTAGCATCAGCTTATCTACTTCCTCTTGAAGGTTGGAAGAATTAGGAGAAGCACCGATGTTAGCATTCACCTTACATTTAGAGGCGATACCAATACACATCGGCTCAAGATTAGTGTGATTAATATTTGCCGGGATAATCATTCTCCCCCGCGCCACTTCTTCCCGAATGAGATCAGCGGGGAGATTTTCCCGCTGGGAGACATACTGCATCTCTTCGGTGATAACTCCCTGACGGGCGTAGTGCATTTGTGAGACATTACTCTGACTACGCCGCTTGGCTACCCATTCTGTACGCATATTGAATTCCTCAGATAAACAGCTTCCCTCCGCTGGTATTACCCAGAATCAGGTGTTAAGGGTGTGATCTCAGCCGGAAGTTGCCGGCACCCCTAGCATGGATATAAATTGTAGCAAAAAGGGTTATTTCTAGGCAACCCGCAGGTATCAGTCACAAATTACCAAAATAACTGGGGTAGTTTCTGATACCTAGTTTTTTCACTTATGTCAATTATTTGTGAACTATCCTTGTTGTCAAAATTTCAATCCTGTTACTTGCTGTCCTTTATTCTTTCTGGAATACCAGTATTATTAATCACTCTTCAAAGGTGACATACTCCCAGCGCAAACATCCGGCTTCCGATAGCGCAGCGTGGTGTTAGCCATAGGTCATCCATCAAAGCCTGAAACGGCGTAATTTAGTTCATACACATGATGGTCGATTTGTACAGTGCGTAAGTCCTAATATCATGAGTCAACTTCTTGAATATGTTGGATTGCAACTACTAGCGCGTCCATCATCACCTCATAGCTAGCATCAGTAGAACGTTCTAATGTCATTAATCCAGCCTGTTCGATGGCGATAAAACCAGTAATTGCTGCGTTAACCATTCGCATTGCATCAATTAATTTTGTTTCACTGAGATTGTAGACTTGCAGCAGACGTTTGAGGAAGCTGAAGACTTCTTGAATCAGCGGTGCTGTTTCTTGATCGTTGAGGTTGAGTTGAAATTGGGTCATAACTCGATAGCGGTTGGGATGCGAACGCGCAAAGTTCCGCGTTGCCCGTCCTCCTGCCCGGAGTAATGCGTGGGGATCTTCCAGTCCGTTGGTTTGTTGACGAGACCATTCAATATATTGCTGCCAGATGGTGAGTGCAACTGCCCGTCGCAAAGCTACATTGCCATCTAGATGCTTGTAAATCGCAGGAGGCTTAATACCCAATTCCCTTGCAACCCGATTCACACCTAAAGCAGCTTCCCCTTCTTGATCGAGACAGGCGATCGCAGCATTAATTACATCCTGCTGCGTCAAGGACTTTTCTTTGACTGGACGACCCATAAATAATTTAGTTAATGTAATTAACTAAAAGTGAATATAATTAACTTTATCAAGAACTACCTGTCTACGCCTATGAGTAGCCTGACGTTTGCTCCTGCCCATCAGCTTGCGCGAATGATTCGCGATCGCGAAGTTTCTGCTGTTGAAGTTCTCAATGCTTACTTGGCTCAAATCGCCAAACACAACTCGAAGTTGAATGCCATTTGCACGCTCGATGAGGAAAATGCCTATGTTAGGGCCAGGCTGGCTGATGAGGCTTTTGCCCAGATAGATGAGGCATTAGAACCGTGGGATGTTTGGCTCACTCCTGTTGCTGCAACCCCTGCCTTTACCCATCGTCCCGCTTGGAGTGCTATTGAGATTGATGGCAGACCCTACCCTTATGCAGTGGCAAACGGAGCTTACACCATGCTATTTAATCTGAGTGGACATCCTGCGGTAGTGATTCCGATTGGACAGACTCAAAATAGTCTACCGATTGGAATGCAAGTTGTTGGCAAACGGTGGCGTGAGATGGAGTTATTAGCGATCGCTCAGGAACTTGATAAAGTAATTAATGCTTTCCGAAGTCCGTCTGAAATTATTTAATTAAATTTTATCTCTACAAAGTAATTAGTCCTACTTTTCTTAATCTTTCTTGGAGATCCTAAATGGTTCTTTCAGATATTTTATGGTGAAAATTGGATTCAAAGATATTTTTATACCTAAAATAATTCAACTTAAAGCTTAGAACCCTTATAGTATAATAATTTGCGGTTTTTATTGACAACACTAAATAATACAAGTATCATATTAATTTAAATACGACTAAGTTTTTAGGAGAGCTTATATGAAATTCAATGTAGATCAAATTCTGGATTTACCAGAGATGAAAGTGTTAAATTTTCAAGAGGTTGAAGAAATAGGAATAATTATTACAATAGAGAAAAATGTCAACTATTGTGCCTGTCCTTCATGCGGACACATTACCCATAGTATACATCAA
>Ga0116227_10008133_pt1 | contig 19977 bp, 12 predicted proteins | sample S1TSphgellanicum_FD_89693 | JGI IMG/M metagenome (GOLD analysis project Ga0116227, IMG submission 89693) | Host-associated microbial communities from peat moss isolated from Minnesota, USA - S1T2_Fb - Sphagnum magellanicum MG | ecosystem: Host-associated > Plants > Peat moss > Unclassified... | reverse complement strand
TTGAATTACTTTCATTACTTATTTTAGTTTGGTTATTTGTGGTTTGGTCTTGTAGTTAAATACCTTGGTGTTGATGGTTTGCTTCTCTTTTCTTCATTACACAAATTTGTGTATTTTTTGTGACAAGAACCTTGGAGAGTTCTTGATGTTGTGTTTTGTGTTGTGAGCATTATGTTGTACTCTCCTTTCAATAAAGATTTATGTTTGCACTTGAATAGATCTCCTATTTGTTAACATCATACTTGAATCTAATGATGTCTATTTGCATAACATTGGTCTTGTCATAGGATTTAGGTTTAAGAGTAGACCCAATGATCATAAGATCAACCCAACCTTTAGTTCACAACCAAGGTGCATTGGTATGTTCACATTCTTGAGTAAAGCCTTTTAAAGATATTACGTTTAACCCAAGAAATGATAATTTGGGACTTAAAGACCTTGATTTATTTGAGGATATGATAATTATAATGTTTAGAAGCAATTCAATGTTTTTTCCATGGTAGAGGTGTAGGTGTTGGTTCGTCCAAGGCCATAGGGTTGAATCTTAAACTTTAACCCATGAAATAATTATCAACTAATAGGTAGTCCAAGAGTTATAAAAGTCAAGATCATGGTAGCTGAGATTTAAATTAGCCCCTAAAAGATCAAGGAAAACTTTAATAATGAATCATTTTTTGTCACCTTGCCTTTCAAAGGTTAAAAAAGTGTAGGGTTTAGGGTGAAAGCATTACCAAAATAAGGGGCCCATGCGAAGTAGTAGCCAACCGCACGACCTGTATTTTGGTAATGCCCTTGTTCGAAGGTGTTACCCAATGTAAAAAAACTGCCAAATAAAATTATTCACAAAACTAACAATCAAGATACACCAAGACAAAACAAGATTAAACAATAGATGTTCAAATTCAAATTGAAAACAACATTACAATAAGAAATTGTTTGATAAGGATCATATCAAACTTGCTTTGATGTATTCATGATTGATTACAACAAGAAAGCTATAGGTCTTTAGTGTTGATTGCAAACTATTACATGGTGTTTTGCAACAAGATTATGCATTACAAAAAACAAGCATGTGGCTTTGCCTGCATCAATGTGAAGCACTAAAATATAAAACAAATCCATGAATTTGTAAGTCAAATTTCATGTTCAAAGACTTGATTGTAAACCACTAATTAAAACATCTGGTTAGTTTCTCACAACCAGTAGATAACATAAGAAATTCTTAAGTGCCAATGAGTAAAATCAGTACCATGTCAATGTACTTTTGGCTTGAACCTCTAACCAAAATTTCCATTAACTTCTTTTGTTGATGTTTTTCTATATTTGCACAACCAAATAAAACACAGAAAAAACAGCTACAAACCTACACAATAATGGAATGTAAAACGTTTCACAAAACATATTCAAAGGAACTAAAATGGGCATTACTTGGTTACAATTACTTACAACTCCATGTTTTCTCCAAACAAAATTGAATCAACTCCAAGTTTCAAGCCCAAAAATGCTTGCAAACTTGACATTCCTAGAGAATAGATCATTCACATCCTTCAATTTGAAAGTTCCAGCAACTTGCTTCTTCAAGTGTAGAGATTTGCGCAAGCATAAAACTATTGTCTTTTACAAACACAATGCACAATTTGTGTAGATGATCTAATTTTGCTCTTGACGGTAGCAAACAAAGAGGTGCATAATCTATTTAGACGATCCAACATGCTCCTGTAAATAGCAAACAAAGAGGAAACATGAGGCCCAAACACAATGCACAATCTATGTAGACAATCCAATTACACTTGCACAAACAATAAACAAAGAGGCACATGTTATGTGTAAATGATTTGCAACGCTACCATAGATAGTAAACAAAAAGGAAGCAGAAGGCAAAAAACCATAATTAAATAAAAAATGAACAACCAAAATATCATCGTTGCATTTAAAAATAAATGATGACAATTCAACTAGGTTATGACCTAGATTGAATGGCAAAGATCATTCAAAATTGATGGCAAAAAAAGTGAATAAATCCAATTGACACTAGATGAAAAGTTGCTAGATGAAACAAGTATGTTTTCATCCAACACTCAATGGATGTAATACAACATAGCTAATCCAACCCTACCCTACTGATAGGCATGTATGTTGTACCCTAAATTTGACGACTATAATCACCCAGATCTCAAATCCAATATATGGTCAAAAATCTAATCCTACTTTTGATAGTTGTGATAGGGTAGAAAAAATGGTGCCTTTAGACCTTCACCATCTAAAGTAGTGGTTAGGATTACATTTGTACAACATTTGATGGTGTTCCTAATTATATAATTCAACAATCATCATATTTCCAAAAATTATCATGAACTGATTTTGGCCATTCGGTTAATGTCTATTTAATTATGGTTATTCTATTTTTTAAATTAAAATTTCTTATAAGTCTACACATGTATGTTAAAGATGCCACCGACCATACATGATCAACGGTGGATATTGCACTAACATTAATGTATAATCTAAATCACAATGATCAACAATGTACATAAAATATCCCCTCTAACTAGGATCATACGGTGCAAATTTCACCAACCCTGAACATTTAACAACCTAAAATGGACAGGTGAAATTCATCAACATTGATGATTGAAATTAAAAAGCCACAAATGGCCATTCCCATGGATGAAATGTTATTGGATGAAGATGCCAATTATCATCCAAAATGGGATGAATATGATAGCAGAAAGTACCATCATTCAATTGGATAACTAGGATTTGCCAAATTTGACAACCAATGGTCAAATTTTCAAACCTAATTTTGACAGTGTTGATGATGAAATCATGTCAACAAGAAGGCCTACGCCTACAATGGAGATGCCACTGACATGATATCTATGGTTGCAATGTAATCAAATTAACATTAAGGTGACCTAAAAACAAGTGATCCAATGACCATCCAAAAGATCTAGGTTAGTCTTCCATTGATGGTTGAAATCTACATTCTCTTGGATAGCTAATAAGCATTGGGATTTCTATATAAACCAATGCTTGACCCTTCTTTTCCCCTTTTTGTGTTGCACTATTGGTTGCTACTGTTAGCATGTGTCCATCTTACGAAGCTCTACTATTTTAAATTCTATGTTGATGGTGTTTTCCTAATCAAGGTTTGTGGATATTTTTTGTGTGGTGCAATAATCAAGCTATGTTGATTTTTTTTTGGTGTCAAGTGATTCTCTTGCAAACTCCGCAAATATTTTTTTGTCCTTTGTGGTGTCAAGTGGATCATGGAACTCTACTGATTTTATTGCCATTTTCCTTCTTTGTTGCTACTATTGTTTTTTTCTTTTTATGCATTTTTTCCCCCTTACTTTCTCTTCCTAAATTTAATTTGTATTTTTGTTATTCATCGCGTTGCAAGTGTCAATGATCTTTAGTCGATTGATTTCTTTTCAAAGCGGTGTTGGATATTAGATGGTTAGTGTGTTATTATTTTTTTTCATGCAGTTGATGGTGATGGAGTTTGTCATCTTGGAATCATTCTTTACATCTCAAAATAAACTAAGATTGTAGTGTCTAGAATTAGCCAATTGGTTGCTTGCATGTGTAATTTTTTAAATTATTTTTTGGGAGTCTTCTGGCCTTGGAATTTGATTTTTTTTGGTTCTGTCCTTTGTCCTTTCTATCTATTTCTTTTGTTTTTGACTTGTGTTTCTCATGTTTTGTAAACCTATGGCGATCCTATTGTTTTGATTGGTTGTTGTAGTAGTTTGTCCTAATGGATTTTGTAGATAGCTTGTTTGTTTCTGATGTAGATGAGGTTGTTGTTGATGATGATTTAGAAGAATTGAAAAGTAGTTGTGTAGATGACTGTCTTTCTAAAGGTGTCTATGATGTAGTTGGAGGTTTGTTCGATTCATTTGTTCAAGAGGATTATTTTGATCCTTGCGCTTATGGAAATAATGTTGATATATTAATTCACTACGTCTGTCAGTCAGACAGTCAGTCAGTTTGACGGGGGTTTTGGGGGGTGGGGGAGGGAAAGGCCGGTGAAACAGCGGGCGACCGGTGTCAGTCTGTGACGGGGGTTGGACCACCATGGTTTCCGTGTACAAACCGTCTCCACAAAGCATTATAGCCGTCCGAAGGGTAGGAATGACGGTCGGATCGCATCCCTCTCCCACCACACCAGAGGCCGATATAAAAACCTTCCCCTCCCCCCCCCATTACCGAAAGAATCGGCGATTATATAGAGGAGCGTGTTTTCGGAAATTTCCAAAACTTTCGGGAACCAAGGTTCGAAATGTTAGAATCAGGTTTTGGGTTTTCTCACGTTGGGTAAGGGAGTAAATACCCATACTGATAACCTGAGGGTACACACGGCTGGTTCTGATACCCGCACAACGTCGGTTGGGACCACTACACGTTCGGGGTGGCTGGAGTGGTGTAGCCATGGGTGTCCGAAGGTCACAGGTACCACTAGTGTTGATGAAGAAGTAAATTTCAATGTTGATGGTGACAATGATGAAGAGATCAATTGTCCCTTCAAGGATCTTGACCTTCATGAGTTGGAGAATTTGAAAGCTGGTGGACATTGATGCAATATTCACTCCAAAATTTGGGTAGCTAACGCATTTAATGCATGGTGAAAGTATAAGAAGTTGGAGACCTCATTGTCGATTACAAATTTACACGCTTCTAAACCTGAGCTACTTGTCAGATTATCTTTTAGAATTTTTGCTACAAGTAGCAAGATTAATGGGGAGCTTTATCCCCCGACTAGGTTCTTTTCCTACTCCTTTATTTGAACTAGGTGTTTTAAAAATGTGATGTTGTTTTTGTGCTCTTAGTAGAGTGATGCAATCAAAAGAAGTTACACAAGCTACAAAGATTGGTAAGTCGGGTTTGAAATTCAACATACACATTGATTACACCTTTGAGATAGTGAAATTGGTTGTGAATGAAACCATTAACAGATTTGTGGCTGCTAGCCTTGGGCGAGGTATTACATAATCATATGTGCTTTCTTTATTGGAAAAGAGGTTTATGCTAAGTCAAAAAAAATGTCAATTAATTTTGCCTTATGGTGTGAACCTTTGTTTTGACTATTATTGTATGTAAAATTTTATTATCCATGGAGCCCAAAAGTTGAGAATGGTCAACAATATCGACTTTTGCTTGCATGAAAATGAATTCAATCCATTTTTAAAGTAATGTCTTCTATTTTTCTTTCATATTTTATTTTTGGTGTTCAAATTTTTTGTTTTCTTAGATTTTGTTTGGACATTTTCAATTTTTTGTTTTTTGTTTTTTGTTTTTTTGTAGGTATTGGCAAGGCTAATAAGAAAAATTGGAAGTTCAATGTTAATCACTATTTTGTGGAGCACCATTGAGCATCAATTAACTATTACATTAAAGATGCCATTGAGATGTATAAAGTGATGATTATGCATTGGCCTCCATTTGATGATATGCCTTTACTTCATCCATTTTTTTTAACACCCAAGGTCAAAGGTTTTAATGTTATAAAACAAGTTTGGTTCATGAAAAGACATGTGGGTAATAACACCTTTGGGAAACTAAGTTGACGCACTCTCAAAATCCTTGATAGACTCAATTGTGAGTCTAAATGTGAAAATAATGGAAGGATAAGGAATTGGGGTATGCTCCCTAGCTTGCAACATTTCGGGGGTAGAGGGGCGTGTTGGAGCTTCGGGATGGGGACTAGGATAAACGACAAGTGGGTCAATTATTCATATAGACCTGTACAAACCAAACAACAAGTTGGTTAATGTTTAATTGAAACACTTTTAGTGCATGGACGAACCACGGGCAAACATGAACTCACAAAATTCACCATGGCCCAGACTCGGGGGAAACCACCACCTTCCCCCATATAATAATTTTTGTGCTTAGCCACAAGGCCTGTACCCAAATGTCATTTTGTTTCAAGACTCCCAAGTTGGGCGTCTCGAAATTCCCGAAATTGGGACTCCCATAACTTTGGAGGCCCATAATTTCTTATGAAAACCTTTGATTGAAGTGAGGTCAAAAGAAAAGTTGTAACCCTTGTTGAGAGCTTTCCAATGGTATGTGGCACGCCACCTACATGTAAGTAAATTAGGGCGATTCCCGACTTTTAGTGATTGGGAGTCAAATTGACAATTTAACTCTCAGCTCTTTTTTTGGCCATAACTTATGTTTTAAGTACCCAAGTGGGTCATGTGAGCCCATTTTAGACATCTAAGTTCCAAGATATTTTCAATGATATAAGGAACTCTTCAGTACAATGAATTTTGACCCCTGCAATCACCCTTTGAAGATTCGAAAATCCATTGGGACTCTAATTCCCAAAGTGGGATTTCACTTGGGAGTGTGGGGGTTCATTCTCTCACACTCTCCTTCACTCCTGAGAGCATGAAATATGACTCTTAAGTTTCACTTTTAGCCCGCACCTTTGCAAGCTTTTGATTTGGTCGTGAACCCAAGGCTAGGGTTATGACATGAGGAAAAAGCTGACAGATGATATCCCAACCTTGAAAGGTAAACAAATTACTAATAAAAATGGGTGGGGCATTGCAATTTCAAGGATGGAAAAAGCTTTGGTGCTAGTAAGAAATTTGGGATGAAAATTTCAGGCCATCACAATGTCAAAAGCTATGTAAAGTAAGTGTAATAATTGGTTTTTCTTATGTTCGCATTAGTCTTTTAGGTTTTCTATTGTTTGATTAGTTTTTTTTCTTGCTAGGTATGATCAAACGAATCAAAACATTTGAAGCCGTGCTTGCAATGCATTATTTTTGGAGAGTTGAATGGAGATCACCCTTTTACTTATGAGGAGGCCTTTACCCATGAGCAAAACATGCACAAAAAGCTTAAAATAAGTCAATTCCTTTTTTATGTTTTTTATTTATGGTTTTGTTCTGAACTTTGGTTTTTTTGCCTTCATATCTTTCTTATTGTAGGTTTCATATTTTGGTACTAATTTTGTTTTGCCTTCATTTGTAGCAATCTAATGCATCCACATCTAGCTCTGTCACAACAAATGTAATGCATCCATCTAACAAAGAAAATATGGTACCGGGCTCAAGTATTCAACCTAAATTGTCCAAGTCTACAACAATTACATGTTTGCAAAATGTTGGTGATACTTTTGACAAATTGGTTACTACATTTGTTCCTATTGAACAAGATCTAGAATTATAGAATTCTTTTGAAGGGTCTTCAACTTTGAGAGACATGATGAATAAATATGAGAATGGCCCTTTTGTTATGACACACATTAGAGGTCATCATTTTTCCAACCTTACAAATTGCAACATAATCCTTTCAACATTTGATCCTAATGTGGTAGCAAACTTACTTTCTGGATTGAAAGGTCCACCTTTTGGGTGACTACATTCGATTGTGCTATGCCTTTTGTAGTGTTTTTGATTTTAGCATACATTTTGATTAAACATTTTACATTCTTGGACATTTGTACATGTAGTTTACTTTTTAATTCACATAGTATACATTCTTACATTTTACATTTTAAGTTGATAGTTTGGTACTTTTAGACTTTATAATTGTCATTTTTGATATCTTCAATCAACAATTCTTTGATCTGCACATGTTTTTTGGATGATTAATGTATGATTTTTTTGGAAATCCATTGTTGTTTGTAGTAATATGTTGTACATTGAAATGTTGTTGTTGTTAAATTTGAGAATAGCCAGTTTTGAATAATTTAAAAACTTTTTAAAAATTGGGTAAAGAAATCTTTAACATAAAGAATTCAAGATGAGTGGTGCAATTTCAAAACGAAATTGCCCATGTTGGAAACGAGGCGAGCAATTTTGTTTCGAAATTGCACTGTTTTTTTGTCAAGAACAAATCCGTTGTATAACATGGTTTCCAAATACAGTGAATTTGTTTTGGCAGTGCTATACTAGAGTTACAAATACCTTTGTGTAACTTATGACATTAGGGTGGTAGAACCACAGGGTGGGGCCTACGACAAGAAGGGGCCTACGACAGGTCTGTAGTTGTGTCTGGCCTGCACATTTTGGGAATGTCCCCCCAATACCCAGCCCTTGGCCTTACCCAAAATAAAGTACCAGGCAAATCTTATCATAAGCCTAGACATACACATAGATCGAACGGCTGAAAATGCTTGGTAAAGCACTAGCAACAACGCAGTACACACCAAATCTTCTAGTTTGGAAGATTATAATACAACATAATTTATTACACTAAAGATTACACAACATAATCTGCTTATCCAGAAAATTATGTTAACCGCTGAAATTTAGGACCTTACTAGGGGTCATGATTATGATGGGTGCGGTGTAATTGCAGATGGGATTGGCGGCCGCTGGTTCTCAAGTGAGCCTGGGAGGAGGACACGATGATGATAACGATGCTACAATTGCGTCCATTTTGACGTGAAGTTAAGTCCAGGGTTTTTTATTTCATTGTTGTGATGTAGCTCAAGTGGCAATCATCCAGAAGACACTTTAGCCAAATTTGGCTAGAAACAGGATGTACAAGTAAAAAGGGTTAGGCATCCTTAGGAATCGTTCAATTTTTTGCTACATTGCTGGAACCCCATAGCATAGAAAAATCTGACGATTTTTCAACAAAAAAGAAAAAGAAAGAAGAAGGGTCCAAATTTGGCGATTAGAAAACCCCCAAAAAACACAACTGGTTAGCAAATTTGAAAAAAATCGCCAATCAGCTACATTTAGGCAGGAAAATGAAAACACTGGTTGATACTCGCGACTTGAGACTGCTTCATTTCATTCATTTTGATTCGTGAGCAAACTTTCCATGATTTCCAAATGATGGGGATGGAAAGAGCGGGATCTGATTCGTGGGCGGCGAAAGCGGGGGCAAAAATCTGGGAGAGAGACAGATTGTGGTGGCGCAGGAGCCAAGGACGACCAGATAACTTAGCGCAGGGCAGAACCCCAGTTCCAGATAACTTGGCTCAGGGGAACCCCGGTTTCTAAGAGCGGCAGATTTGGGGTAGAGATTCGAGACACACAGAGCAGCGTGTGCTCGACAGAAGAGGAAGAAGAAGAAGAAGCGGGAGAAGGAGGTAGGTAGGTGGTACCTAGTAGTCGTCGACGTGGGGAGATCAGAGTCCTACTTTATAAATCGTGATTTCTAAACTTTTGATCAGCAGTAGGTGTTGAGGGAAGAATTTGTTATGCAATAATAAACGAGCGAATCACAATCCAGACGAAAAAAAATTGCAAAGAAAAACAAAGGTGCAAAGGAGAAAGAGGAATAGGGAGAAAGAAGCTACGACTTCAGATCTTGGCACAGAGAGAGAGAGAGAGAGAGAGAGAGAGAGAGAGAGTTGCGGTGCGTGATGTGCAGCAGGGGGGGATCATAGATACAACCAAGCAAAGGTGTTTTCTTTTTATTATCTTTTCTTTCTGTTAGCTTCTCTCTGGTTGGAGGTTGGTTGTTACGGATGATGCAGATGCACGCCGATAGATAGATGCATGTGGGGCCGGATCCTTGCTGCGCTGCACTTGAATCCTATATAAACCCATGCAATCTTTCGTTAGTTTTCATTGCCTTCTTCTTCTTCTTCTTCCTCCTCCTCTCCCAGCATTACTACAGTATGGGACGTTGAACCTTGAGTGTAGATTGGAAGCCATTCTTGTGTGCTTTCACATGGGTTCAAGGGTGGCCGTTCCACATACGTACATCAATTTTGTGGGTTCGTGGGTTTTCGTTTCCAGTCGCTGCTTGATTCCATGTTACATTGCCCTTCTGGTTTGTTCAGTAACTGTGATGCTGGTGGTCATGATGATGATGATGATCTTCCTCTTCCTGACTTTCTGGCTCTTTTGCCCAGCACCAGATTGCCAGATGATGGGTGTTTTCTCTTTTCGCCCCTCAGGCGTTTTGTTTTGTTTTTTCTCTATTTTGAACGCATTTTCGCACCTCTGTTTCGTTTTGTGAGCTCTAGTGAGCCTGTGTCATATGAATACCAGAATTGAATTCTTCATCTGTTTGGGAAATCGCTGGCATTATCTGCTTGGGAATCCTGTTGAGGTGGATATTGTCTGATATAGTCTTTGGCAATTGATTGGACTTATATTCCTTAGATTCTGTTGTAGTTACTGTGTTTGTACTCTTGTTGTGATCTGACTGCAATCCTTCTTTCGCTGTTGACAGCAAAACTGAGAGGAGAGGAAAGGTTTTGTTGATTTCCAAGTGGAAATTCTGAGTTCTGAAGAAATGGAAGGTGCACTACTGCACACCAGCACTTGGTGTTGTTAAATATGCTGTAATGCTATGTTCCTGCATCTGCACCTGCACCAAAGTTTCACCATATGAATGTCTCATGCACCAAGTGCTAGAGCTCCTCTTGCTTGGTGATTCAAACAAATGACCAAGTGCTGAGGAGTTCAATGGGACAAAGTAGGAGACATTGGTGTAGGGTGCAGTGCAGAAATATTGCATTCTAGCTGACCCTTTTTTATCTTTCCAACTGGAAGAGAATTGTAAAAACTTCTCATTGAATAACCGTTGCCATGCACAGTTGGTGCCTCATTATCTTAATGGCAGCTGGATGCATCAGCTGGCCACATCTCTGTCATCACAGCCTCAGAGAAACCCTGAAGAAGGTTCACATGTGAAATCTGTTTCAATACAGGTGACCCAAATTTTGGTAAATATCTGTGCTCAAACCCTTACATATATGTATGTATTGCTGGTGCAACTATTGTTTCAAGCATGGGAAGTGGGTGCATCCATCCATGTGTTTGTGTGGATTGTGAGTGAGCAGTTGGAAGGTGCAATGTCCAATCACAATGTCTATTGCCAGGGTCTCTCTTCCATCAGAAAGTTCACCTCTCAAGATTGTCTTCACTAATCCAACCAGAAGTTCCTGTTCAGTAAGTATCTCATTTGAACTGGAGTCTACAGAGATAACCTCTGGAATTCATCCATGTTGAGCTTGTAGGCTACACAGCTACTTTTGTTTCCCTCCATAGTCTTGGGATGCCCCTGGGGAGGAAACAGGGGCCCAGGGGCACCTGCTTCTATTGGAGTATTGTCATGATGTAATTGCAAACCTGTTGACATAGGCATTGTTACTGCAAATCCAGAGGTTGTTGGCATGTGCACATGATAGATTCCTTTCATGTTTGATTCCTAGAAACTGACATTTTTCTATACTATCGGTTAATGATTACAACAACATTGAGAGCATAATCATTGTTCTTGGAGAGGGTTTTGGTCCTGGAGGGTGTGACACACAGGGGTGCTGTGAGAGGGGCTGGAGCTGCTGAGCAGTGCAATCTGCCTTATGCATGCACTTTGTTACAAGCCAGATGACAGCTCCTGCATTCTGGTTTCACCTTCCAGCTTCATTGTTCAACAATCCCCATCAATGTTAATGCCATTACTGTCAGTTTGAATGTGGCTGTCAACCAGCTGCCTAAAATGCATACTGTAGATGAGGCAGTACATCTGTTATGCCTGGGTGCACAAGGCACGGCTGCTTACTGCTCCTGCTCAACCCAACCCTACTCCTCTACTCTGGAATCATTTAGTGTTGTATCCATGTTTGCTGAGTTTCTCACATTGTATAGACATTCTTCCCTACATTGTGCCTTTCATAGGTTCATTTGCCAAGATGCATTGTTCAGATATATGTACTTGACATGCTGAAGGCATGCAGAAAGCTGTGAGAAGAGGACATTGTTCACAGTGATATTTGAAGTTGCAGTTGGAATTTTCCTGTACAGCCTGCCGCACCTTGAACAGCTTAGCCTGGTGCATGTGCAGAGATTATGCCAACAGCATCAATGCCAGCTACTGCTTTGATCTCAATGAGTGGGTGTAACCAGCTCAAAGAGTGTTGCTTTTGTAGTCGTTTTGCTTAGTAAGGTTGAGCTATGCCATTAGTGGAGTTAAGGTCAAACATTCCCACAAGTGAGGCTTTTAGGCCTTGGGCAGTGGAAATCTCTAGTTGTTTTCACAAACAAGAAAATGATTTCCAGCAACCATGCGCCAACAACAAAGGTCAGTGTGACACCAAGCCTGGCCTTGATGTTTTGTCATCAGCACATTTTTTAGATGATGGATTTCCATCACTCAAAAAAAATTGAACACATAATGCCAACTTAGCTAGGGTAGTGGGAGTCCAGGTTGAGCTTCCTCTTGGCTTACCCTTCTTGCAGACACAGCTTCCTTTCACCTACTTCTGATTTGTTCCTAGAAGTAGGAAAAGTGGCCAGGTTTGAGGGCCCTCATCTCCAAAAGTGGCCTATTTCTCTTGTCTTCTTTCTTTTGTTCCAGCTTGGTGTTTTTGGAATAAAGTCTCACATGTTTTACATTGTTTCCATCCAGGTTTGGGGGCCCTTGACCTGGGTTCTTGGCTTATATAACTCTGACTGCAAGATATGCAGCAGCAGATGATCTTTTGTGAGGTTATCTGTGGTTACAAGTGATTGGAACATAATGTCAAAGTGACTGAATTTAGCCTGGACTTTGGTTTGTTGATTCCAATGAGGATGATATGGTTTAGGTAGGACAACTTCAGATTTCAGAAGTTTCTTCCAAACAGTTCCATAAGTAGTGCTTTGGACAATTCTCAAATAAAGAGGAATGAAAAAGTGTTTTTTTCAAATCTGTGTCTTTTCAGAAATTTTTTTTCCAACACCATAATGAGAACAGATTTTCAATACTTTGCACCCATTTGCATTACATTTCTTTTTAATTAAAAATAAATTCAATTCAAATTGCATGCAATGTCATTCCATATTTTCACTTGAATGGAACTTAATTTTTGCAAAATTAATTCAAGTTTTCCTCGGTTGATCATCACTGGTAGCAGTAGCATGGAGCCCAAGTAATGAAGCATGTTATTTGTGATGTATATGTATCTTGAAATGAGCTGGACCTTTGTCTTGTTAGCAATTAAGCATAGTAATATTGATACATATGTTTGTTGAAATGGCCTGAACCTTTGTTCTGTTAATAATTATGTCTAGTAATAGTACTTTACATGTTTGTTGTACCCAAGAAATGGAGCACTATAGGCATTCAAATTTGAGGGGGAGGATTTCAGTTGTAGTGTGAACTCTAGGATTTCTTTAGGTAAGGACAGAATCTGCCTTTCTTGTGAAAACATGCCAAGAGGCAACGGTGGCAAACTATAATCCAGTTCTTCGTACATGTGCAACATCTCCTTACATGAAGTATTTCTTTAGGTAAGGACAGAATCTGCCTTTCTTGTGAAATATGCAGAGAGGTGACGTTGGCAAACTATGATCCAGTTCTTCATACATGTGCAACATCTCCTTACATGAAGTATTTCTTTAGGTAAGGACAGAATCTGCCTTTCTTGTGAAACATGCTGAGAGGTGATGTTGGCAAACTATGATCCAGTTCTTCATACATGTGCAACATCTCCTTACATGGAGTGTAACCTATGTTGTTGGAGGCGTAGTCACAACCACACTTTGTTTGGATTGCGATTCTTTCCTTCATATGCAAATTACACAACTGCAGCAGTATTGCAGGTACTTGTGAAAGAGTAGGATATAAGCAAAACTGCCATTTCTTTGCCCATTCTTTTGGCTCAAATTTGGTTTTGTATCTTGCTACTAGGTAGTAGCTCAACTACTGGCCTTGGAGAAAACTTCTCATGCACTTGGGTGTATATGCATGGATAAACAGTGATCTGAATTTTTTAGTAATTTTCTTGAACAGGTGTTCTTTTTTTAATAGTATCTCAATTGACAATTTGTGGTCCCCCCCTGCTCAGGATTTAATTTTAAAATAAAATAAAATCCTATGGTCTCTCCCTTTTTCTCCTTACAAATCTTTGTTGGGACTTTTTTTCGTGTAGCCTTTGAAAAAGAAAGAAATATGTCTAACCCAATCATCCCATTCCTCATATTCTTTAAATCAGCAAAATGTCTGCACTTTCCTTTACAAAATAGCACCCATTGAATCCTGTGCATATTTTTTAATCCCCAGGCAAACAAAATCCTGGTCTGCCAAATTCCCGCCCAAAAACATAGGTATAACTTTACTTGGTCCCTGCAGTATTGGAATTTGCCAGGACCCCAAAGGCCCTTTTTTGGGGGGCGGGTGTGTTGGGGTTGACAGGATAATAATTTATTTATTGGGCTCTGTCCATAGGGCAAATATTAAATTTTGTGGATTTCATGTTTTCCTAAAGAGACTTCATATTGGTGTAAAGATGCGGCCTTAATATTTTGGCTTGAACTTCACCCAATGTGTGAGTGATATTTCAATGTGCGAGTGACATCTAAAATACAATGTTTGCATATGATGGATGGGCATGTTTCATCGAAGTGCATGCATTTGGATGATAACTTTAGATCCGTCAAGGTCAAGGGACGTTTTTCCTTTGAAGTTTGAACCCGCCATAAAGGCCAGGGTCATTACCAGTGTTGGGCAGGTACCTGGTTCAGTCGGTTAGAAATGCTGGTTCAGGTTTTGGTTAGGAAAAACTGAATCAGAGCAGGGTCTGGTTTTTAGAACTGGTTTTGGTATCAGAATCAGGTTCCTAATTCCATTTATGTTCGGAACTGGAACAGAATCAGAATTTTGGAAAAGAAGACTAGAACCAGGGACGAACCGTAGGGTATAAGTGATTATGTGTAGTGTAGAGCCTGGGGAGTGGGGCTGTGTAGAAATGAGGGACCCAGCCTGAGGTTTCACACCCCATAAAGATCGCACTGATTTCTTTAGGAGGGTGACACCCAATGGATGGATGAATGTAAGGATGGAAAATGGAGAGCAGATGTGGGGCTGGCAAATGGGAAGTGGATGTAGGGGCAATAGACAAATGGATAGAGGAAGTCAAAGGGTAGGTGGGTACCAATGTGATTTTTTTGATAATAGTTGGGTTCGAGTATTTGGAAATAAAAATTTCAAAGAATCATTTAAGTATGGTTCTTTTATTTTTAGGAGATTTAAAGAATCACCTGGGTCCAGATCTTAGAAATCCAAAGAGGGGCAATTATGAGATGGGAGCGAGGGTTAAGATATATGATTAACCAGGTATAAGACTTAATTCTTTAACAGAAACCTGGATGGTTAAAAGAGGTTTTTTATCAAGGTTTTTGAAAGACCCTTTTAAAAACACATGCCAAGTCTTTAACAATGTTCTACAAAGCTGGGTCTTTGCCAAGTATTTAATGTTTTGCAAGCTTGAATACATGTGTTATCTAAATGTACAAGCAGCAATCACAACTCAAAATGCATACTGATTATTTCTAACAATTTAGAGAACCTAAACAGTTTTTTTTCTTAAGGTAACACAATTCAAGTGTGAAAACCTAAAGAGGTTTTTTTCTTTCAATCTAAAAGTAACACAATTCAAGTATGAAACAGCTATTGATCTGGATTTTTTAGAGACACCTTACATTGTTATTGTTCCCAAGTAAGGTCCGATTATGGATATTTGAAATTTTAGAATCACCAGTTATGAGGTGAGGACGGGTGTTAACTTTCAAAAAATGATAGGTATGAAGGGTATTCAAATTTTTGAAATAGTAAGAACCAACGGGCATATATGCATATACCACCTGGTCTGATACCCAGTTAATACTTCATGAATAAACAAATACCCATCCCCACACTGGTAGGTACCCCAGGGTGCTAAAATATCGGCCCTCGTACTTGGGGGGGAGATATTGTGAGCAAAGGAACCCCTAGAGACCCAACAAAAGTGGGATGTGGAATGAAGTGAACTATGAATTCTGTATTACTTGTTCAAACCAAAAAAAGACATTCACACAGCTACACTTTATTTGACACTAATAATTATTGGGAACCTCTTTAGAACTGAGGATGTGGCTTCTAAGCATGAAGGACATTGTGGCACACCACATTCAACACAACCTAGTTTTCATTTGCATTCAGACTTCTCTAATGTGGGAAGTCACACCCCACTTATTAGGCAATGGGAGGCTACATAGTAAGGATACTGCTATTCCAAGCTCAACTGTTTCAATGCTGTGCTGTTAAACATAATTGTAAAGCCCAAGTGTAAAGCCTTATGGGTTCCAAGTTGTGAACTTGAGAAACCTGAATGGTCCTTAACAATCCCCATTTTCTTTTAGAACCCAAAATGGCAATTTAGGACTACCAACCTAGAATGGCTATTCCAAAACCAAAATTTCTTCCATAGGTAGACCCATGTACTAATATTCAATCCTTTCATCATCCCCGGGCCCCAGCTTTTGTTCTATCTCTCTAGCAATGATTACCTATGATGACAAAAAGTTGTGGACATTGGGCAACACTTTGACAATATCAACATAGAATTGGCTTTCCAAGCACACACTCCAAGTCTCCAATGACCATAGCTTCTAAAGGAGGAAAGACGTTACTCAGGGACTCATCCCCGATTGAACTTCAGCTTCTTAAGGAGGAAGGACATTGTACACTTATATACATCTCCCCTACCCCCAATTGAACTTTTGTGGGTGTCGGAGCACTGTTTGTGATGATCTTTTCTACAACATGGGAAAACAATTGAAGACCAAGAATAGAAATTCCTCCATGCTAACGTATGATTTGGCAAACAACAAAACTCAAGATGTCACACATATTTGTAATTTTTGGGGTCTCCCACCAAAAGCCTGCAAACAAGTGTACCACTATGCCATCATTTTACATAATTTGAGGTCCAATGCCGTGGCAATTTCTGAACTTCAGATAACTACAATTTGGTTGAGGAAAATAACCAAAGGGAGATGTGGGCAAAAGAGCACCATGGAAAAAGGCAACGCCCTTTATTGATTAACCCTATGAGGGTAAGCCCATTTACAACCATTTTACCTCTATTTGAACCATAGTTAAAAATTTGGTCCAATCTACCCATCCATGAATTGAATTCCAAATCCAGTTGTTAGATTCAAAGTTACAAACTCACAATTCTTCGATAAAACCTTTAGCCTAAATCAAGCAAAAGATGATGAAATAGGAAAGCTAGATTGAACTCATACATGATTATGCAAGTGCTACCCAAGGTTGGGTTTGAAACTTCACTGATCAAAAAAAAACTTTTGACATGAATTAATGCAAAATTGAATTCAATTTGTGATTCTTCAAATAAGGATTTTTGAAAATGGGTAGCAAATTAAAAAGGAATTCATTGTTGGAATTCTTGGGTTAGCTTTTAATTGAGTTTTCAAAATTAGCCCAACTAAGCTAGGAAGGCTGATCTCGAATGAGATTTATCCCTTGGGTAGGACACCTCACACATGAGAAAGTGGTCACATGGGGTTTTCTTAACAAACCCCTCCCTAAATCCACTTGAATATGTTCAATCCCCAAACCATTGGGGAGATATTCCATGTGTGCGTTCAACATAAAAAAAAACTTAATTTTTTTTCATCTAAACCAATTCAAAATATTTTTTAAAAATTTGATGTATCATCAATTTAGGCATTAACATAACCACGTTTAATACAATGGGGTCCAAAATTATAAAGCATTCCCTTGTATTCCAACAACAAGAATAGCCCCAACACTATCTCCTAAAAGGAAAACATCATTCAAACCTACTATTAGGCATCAAATGTCAAACGAGGCTAATATTAGGGTTAGAGTTTGCAAAAAACTTTTGGGTTGGTTCATTATGTGTCCTACCACAGGAACGCTAGCATTGTCATCCTACATTCATATTAAACTCATTAGAGATGGAAAGTGTACTTGAAACTTGTTAATACCAATGCCTTCACATCATGTGCCAGATACAATTGATGTTTCAATTCCAAATCTATCGTTGTTGTCCTTCTAGATTTATAAGCTTTGTCAAGTTAATCTTCTATGTTTTGTTTTGTTGTATCTTTAAAGCTTCTTGATTTTTTTGCAAGTTCTTTTCAAGCTCACTATATGTGTTTTGTTTTGTTGTTCCATTGCCATCATCTCAAAAGCTCCCCCAACTTTTTTACAAGATCACACTATGTGTCTTGTTTAATTATTCCATCACCTTCGTTTTAAAAGCTATTCTATTTTTTTGGTTATCTATTTTCAAGCTTGTGTTATGCGTTTTGTTTTGTTGTTTCATCACCTTTGTCTAATTACAAGCTCTTTGAATTTTACAACGGATGAGATGCATTTGAACACCATTGTTGTAATCAACTATGTTACATTCATGTTAAAGATTTTACAAGAGATCTTTTTGAATTTAAGGAGTCTTTCATAAATTTTAATATGATTCTTGGAAAACCATTGATAGCTGTATTACTTTTGTTGCAACCCTACATGATTTTTGTGTTGTAAGGGCATTGAACAACCTATCTATAAACTTGGGCCATTTGGTGAAACCCATGTCCACCATTTGATTCTTGAGGTTTTTAATGGTTAAGTATAACAATGAGTGTAGAATTGAGAACTTCAAGATGACCAAAGGTTTGTAATCGTAAATACCATTCGTGACTACATGATTATATAGTGAATATAAACATGTTGCTTATTCACTAGTTGTATTTTTGTCCTAGTTGTAAATTCCATCAAATATATTTTATATTTCAATTTAATCTAGCCATTTGGTAGGTAGGAATAGGTAGGTGGGTAAGTGGGAATGTGTAGGTAGGAATAGGTAGGTAGGCATAGGTAAGTAGGTAGGCAAGTAGGATCTTATTTTATTTTTGGTGACAAGTTTTTTTATTGGCTTGTCACAAGTAATATTTTTATTTTGAATATTTCTAGTCCAAATGTATTGTGTGTAGACTAATACTATTTCACCTAGTTATATAGTTTCCAAAGTTGAACTTATTGACAAAACATATAGGACAAATTTACAACATTATCTCACATCATCCTTTGTCACATACAAAAATACCCAACTTTAACCATTATTATCTTTTTCATACTTTGTCCAATTGAAAATAAATAAATTACATTCTTAAATATCAAGTAATTTGACTAAAAATGCATTTGAATCTTCACTATTTCATACATTTAAACAACAATGATATCTTAAAGATTTTCTTTTTCTTTTTTTTCATAAATGTTTTTGTAAATAAACATATTTAAAATCAACATGGTTTTTTTGGTATATACATAATATTTCCCCACCTTTAAAAATTATAAAAAATCAATAAAAATTGGTATAAATGTTGTGTTATATTTATTTGTAATTATAGAAAATATTTTTAGTTAAAATATGTTTTCTACGAAATATATAATGTTATTTTCAACATTTAAATTTTTTATAAAAATATTAAAACTATTTAAATGTCATAATTATTAATTTATACACATAAAAATTTAATTTAATTTTTTTATCAAATTTTATTGTGAGTAGTGAATTTTAATATTTTTAATATTTTTCAATTCATTAAATTTGATTGAATATAAAATATTTTAAAATTCCAAATTGTATGACCAAATATTTTGATAAATTACTAAAGATCAAATTTTATATTCTTTGCTACCCATCACATGGAAACATGAAAAACAATGTCATTTTGGGGCATGTGGATTTCTTTTGAAATTCATTGGATATCACTAATAAGAATATATTTCATGATTTCATGTCAAAAAATTCAAAAAAAATTCATTTAAATAAACCTTTGAGCAAGAGTCTCAAGTTTCAATTACATTATAGGCATCAATTTTTTATTTAATTTTATGGTTTCAAGAACTTTGGCAATTTGTTTTCCATTTTTTGGGAATTTTTTTTTTTAATTTAAAATCCCCCAAATTTGTTTTAACCATTATCCAGAAATTCACAACTATAAATTTACTTCCAAATTTTTTTTGCTCCTTTACTTTTGGGGATATAAATATCGACATATTCAAGAGGTGTGATTATAATAGAAAGTTGAAAATATATTTATTAAGACATATTTATCACATACTTTTCAAGAAATAAAATATGTCCTTCACTGCAACAAAAAAAAAAAAAAAAAAAACTTTGAAACTATTTACCATTCAATAAAAAAAAAAAAAAAAAAGAATGCATTTAAATATTTTCAATTTCAAACATTTCTC
>Ga0116227_10008132_pt1 | contig 19980 bp, 15 predicted proteins | sample S1TSphgellanicum_FD_89693 | JGI IMG/M metagenome (GOLD analysis project Ga0116227, IMG submission 89693) | Host-associated microbial communities from peat moss isolated from Minnesota, USA - S1T2_Fb - Sphagnum magellanicum MG | ecosystem: Host-associated > Plants > Peat moss > Unclassified... | reverse complement strand
AATTATGAAAAAAAAAAAAAAAAAAAAAAAAAAAAAAAAAAAAAAAAAAAAAAAAAAATTGAGAAAAAAGGGTTCAACATTCTCAATTTGAATATTTCAAAATTTCAACAATAATTTTAAAATATGTTAAGTACACTAATAAGTTTCAAATTTATCCTATGTTTTGACTGAGGTTGGATTTTTAACAATTTTGACAAAATGCTCTTACTGTTCTTTTTCCCCACTAGCTCTTTTAAGAATGAATTAGTGTCAAACATGGGTTGTAGGTATCATATAGGTCTCTTGTCTCACAATTGATAAGCAACCACATGATAGGTAGGAAGGATAATAGGTGGGCATTAAGTATGTACTTAGTGCCCACCTATCATCCTTCCTACCTATCTACTAAACCTATGTTTACAAGATAAAAAACCAAATAGAAACAATAACATCAACTCAAGAAGCATTTCTTCACAAACTGAGATAACAAAGATTCCAATGGTTGCATTGGTGATTGTTAGTTCACTCTATTTTATTGTGAAACTGTTTTTAAATCCTAAAACCAAGGTGCTTTTTACTCAAATAGGTACCTGGAACTGGAAGGTTATAACAAAAGTCCCAAAAAAAAAACCACCCAACACTTGTAGCAACTAGCAACCTTGTGCCATCTTTCACGTCAATAGAGAGCCTGGTCAGGCCATCAACCTAGTCTCAAACTAGCACTCTCAAACCTCAACCAAGTAGATGGCTTTTGCTACAACTGTAACCAAGCTCCAAGGTCAACACCTAATGAAGTTAGGAAAACACAACACCAGAACCCTGAGTTTGGTCATAGAGGGGTGAGATTCAAAACAATTGTATTCCTTACATAACAACCCAATCAGTACCAGTTGCGGTGTACACAATAACAGATGTCCTTCCTTCTGCACAGAAAATTATGAACCAGATACTTGTGACCAATTTCTCTTTTCCATCACTTCTCCACACACTCCCCCATCTGTCTCTACCCATATTTTTAATGATGAGTGGCTTGTGTGTTACCTGAAAGGTTATTTACTAGATATTAAATTTATCCGTGAAGTCACCCTGTCTTTGGGCCTCCTCTCACACTCAAACCCCTCTTTCATTGGGATCCCGTATAGTAAGGAAATTTTGTTGAATCTGGGTATGAAATGTTGAAACCCAACATTTAATGCACAAGGTTTGAGTGCCATCATAGTAGCTGTACATGTAGGAGCAGTGAAAATTTATGTAGCAGCAGTGAAGGCGCTCACGAAAAAGGAAAGAGGGGGGCGAAGACAGGATAAAACTCAGTTTAGCCTACCACAAAAATTGATGGTTTTCTGAATTTCACACCTCCCTTAATGCTAATGTACTTCTTTTGTTTTGTATTTGTTGTGTTGGGGTTTGTTGATGTCTCCCACAAGAATCCTCTTTCCAGAAAGCAGTCAGACTAGTTCATTATTTATGGTATTCTCTCATGATGATGATTTTTTTTCTTTTTTCTTTTTTTCTATTCTTTTCCTTTTATTTATCATCCACCATTGGTGCTTAGAAATGAAAACATGCACATACACATGCACATGCGTTTTGTGTATGTCTAGACCTATGGGATTACCCATTCTTTCCTTTTTTTTTCTTTTTTTTTTTAATGTTGGGCTGCTCGAATCCCATATCAAGTATATACCTATCACATACTAGCCAAAAATCAGCCTTGGACCCTAATACCACGACCAGGTTGGTATCAAAGTTTTAAAAATGATCTCATCTAATACCAATATTGGGTTGGTATGGTTTTCTTCTCAAAGATCCAATACCAATACGAGCTACTATGTTCATACGTCAATACCCACCCAAACAGCCAAAACTGGTCCAAACCCATGTCAGGCAGTTCTTTGAATTTTCAAAGAACCATCAATTTTGGTTCTCATTCTTTGAAGAAAATTCAAAAATCAGAGAATTGTTGCTTTCAATTATTTCAAAAAAATTTGAAATTTGACAGTTTCCATGAAAAATTTGGTGAAGAACCAGCAATTCTTTTTCTGGCCAGTTCTTCAAGTTTTTCCCCCCAAAAAATTGAGAATGGTAGTTATATTCCAAAATTGTTTCTTTGAGTTTTTAAGAACTGATGAGTAAGTGAGTGTGTACCTGACTTGATAATTGATGGCTATCTATCTTTCAGTTTAAGAATTACCCAACATTGGTCCAAACTTCCAAGGGTTATTTTTGAAATAATGTTTTCTTAACACAAAAGTTAAATGAATAATTCAACATAATTTTCACACAATACATGTTGGATCCCCATTTTGTGTTACATGAAAATTTGAATCATTGAGTTAGGATCATCCATGTAGCTAAATATTGGTATATATGTGAATTCCAATTCAAAGGAAAGGTCATCACACTCATCTAAAGATCTTGGCTTATGAGGATTGTTCACCCAAGTCCAAATTGATTCTCATTCGTGAACACTTTCGCAGCCAAAACAATATATACGTCTGATTGCATCATAAATGCATTACACTCAAAAATCCTCCTACAAATCTTATGAAAGAATATAGACATGAAAGCATGAAAATGAGCCTCCAAATGCTCCACCCACAACTCCTTATGACAGAATATCAACATGAAAAAATAAGTATGAAACTAATGCTTCACCTAGCTCCCTTAAGTGCCTACTTGGGGAGATTGAATGAATTATCCAATCCTTTGGTTTAAGTTCAATAATTTTTTTGATTCATTAACTTCAGGCCTATAAGATTAGGCCTCCTAGGTTAGGCCTCCTTTTAGTCTTCAAAAAATATGCCTCCTTTACATGGACGAACTTTTATTATATGACTTTTGTTGATTTTTAAAGTCAATCAAATTGAATTTTACTTGTGTGTAAGTCAAAATAACTTAATTACATATCTAACTCATATATGAATCTAAAATAAGTTTGTAACCAAATTATCTCCATGCTTAAAACCCATAAGGTAATTCTTTATCAATCATAATAACCCATCTTTTTACCCTACTCCATAACTAACATTATTTATAGATTTTATTTTTAGAGGTTAATTTTGGTGTGGCATACCCGCTTTGGATTTGCACTCATGATTGGGTGACCAACCTAAGTTTCATAAACTTGTTTGGCTTGACCCCAACTATATTTGGGCATTTTGTGGCAAATCCAAATTCACAAGCTTGGGGGACACTAGTTAAAATAAAATTTAAAAATATGAGTAAAAATATATTGATTGTTGGGTAATATTTATAAGTTATTAGTTTTAAAATAGGGTACATTTTATTTATATAATCAATTTAATTATAGTATAAGGTATATAATAATCTAAAATAATGGTTTATAATTAATATAGAATGGTTTTAATATGTATATATTAGATAATTAAATAATAATAGAGTGATAGAAAATAGGTCAGACAATTATCTAATATCCCCCTAAAAATAATCATTTGACACACGTGAATTTCAAACTTTGCACTAAGTGTTCCCAAGGTCACAAGCCCAAGATGGTAAGAATCATGGCCACGAGGCTTTGGAGTTTATGTTAATATTATAAATCATCACGTGGGATGATACACTGGCCTATTTACACAAATGAAAGTTGAACTTAGTTGTGTTTGTTTCCTCTTAATTGGGTGAGCACAATGCATGTTGAGCCAAAAGCCACAATTAAATGAATAAAAATGCGTTAGACTTGCCCAAAATTTCCCAAAATTTTGAAGAACACATATTAAAATATAGGTACAATGTGGGAAACATGTTCCTAATGTTTCTTCTCATAAATATTGCCAAAGGTTTTTAACTTGAAATTCCATGTTTGTTTTTAATGGGTACTCTCCCATGTTTCCACATATGTTCCCAAAGTTGGACAATACTAGTGGAACTTCCATGCATTCGACATGTTTCTTTCAAAGGACACAAACAAAAACAAGCTTGTGTTTCCATGTGCCAAGGCAAAGTCTAAACATTTGCCATGTGCAAAAAGCTTCCATTTTTTAATGCAACAAGCACGTCATGTACATGATCGTGCAAACAAAAAGCAAGTTTCAACCTTGCAATCTATAAAGTTACATCTCACAATTCTCAAGAAAAGTGATCAATTTCTTTCCCACCCACTTGCCTTTTGACATGGATCGTTCATCTATTGTCTATGTTTAATGTCTCAAGGTTCAAAGTTCTTCTCCTTTCATGTGGCTTCATAAGAAGATACAAGATTGAGTTTGAGTGGGTTTTGATCAAAAAGTCCCATATCAAAAATATTAAACCAATGTTCTAAATCATTTTTCTTGGGATGAAATCAATGTGAAACGTAATATGTTCATATTAACATGTACTCTTAAAATCATGAAGTACATTTACATTTTTAATTTATACAAGATTGCAATATTATGGTATATGTGAGCAAATAATTTTTTCAAAAAGCATTGATCACAAATTTTTATGAAACTTAAATATTTGGTTTGAATTACATGTTATATCATCGCAAATTTGAACCTCAATAGAATAGATCTATTGTATGCACACACTAACAATGGCTTAAAATCAAAGATGTATTACGTGTCAAATTAATAATTAAATGTTGAAATAACACAACATTGAAGAGAGATATGTAACAAAAACAAGAAATTGCATACAAATGATTTGCATAAACACATTTCAACATGCAAATCATTTCAAAATTGATTTGATTAATATGGTTGACAATATATGAAAGCCCCCAAAAAATGAAAGGGGTTAATTAAACTATTGGCTATTGGTTATTAACGTTGTTATTTATAAAATGTTTTTTTGAACTAAGGAAATCACATTTTTAATAAATTCTAACCCAAAAATAAACACTACTTTTTTTAGTTACAAAATGTGACAACATTGAAATTTATAACATACATAGGCAAATTAAATGTTATAATTTTCATCAAAGTAATTAAAAAACCTTGATAGTTTTCAAACTAAAACCCAAAATTGTTTGTTTCCCAATTACAAGACAATTACTAGGCAAGTGAACCATTGTAAGTTTATAATAATACAAAAACAATTTAAAGAGGTGACAATTTAAGTCTAGGTTTATAAAGTACCTTTGTGATCCAACATCCCATATGGACTTCATATAATGAAACACAAGGTGTGCACATATGCTAGGACTTTTGGTGGTGGTCGCAAAACCCCCTCCATCCTCTTTTCCCAACATAATGGGGATGTGCAATCAATTGTCGAAGCAAACAAAATAATCACAAGTGAACAAACAAGTGCAATAGACAAGATTTAAAGTTTGAAAATTTGTTTACTAATGTATCAAGTTTTTGGTCCCGAGGTGTCTTCATCAATAGTTGAAAAGGAAAGTACAATTTGAGCTTTGAACTTTGGAGTGGGGACAATTAATGAAACTTTTTCTACAACATAAAGTGCAAGTTCATCAAACACAAGAGATGTGTTATTATGTTCACCTTGCAATCCACTTTTCTCCTCTACCCTTAATTTTAAAAATATGAACCTTGTACCATTTATTTACATTCAATGACCAAATATGTCATCATTGTTAACCACTTCCAAGAAAGAAAAAGGAAGAAAAATGGTATTGCAACATTTATAAAGAGGGAAACTTCATTAAACATGTGACTACAAAGTAAACTCAATTTTACACATCAAATAGTTGAAAGCAACAATGCTGAAAGAGGAATAACTCTAGATTAATGGGTAGTTTATCAAGGATAAATATAGGATGACAATGATTATATCACATGAAATTTCTTCATGTGTCTAAAACTCCAATAGTATTAGATCAATGTGTTTTTAAGTGTGCACAAAATTTGAAACACCTAGGGAGATAGTTAAACAAATGGAAGAATTGAAACATGGCTTGAAATATTTCCAATGTTTGGGCACACTCATGTTTTTGTCCCATGTTTACCTTATCCCATGCACCTTTTTTTGCTATTTGAATTTCAAATTTGAAATCTAGGCAATTTGTTTCTTTTGTTCACTTTGATTTTGTTTAATCAAATCTCAATTTACTTATTCTTTTTTTTTTCTTGCTTGTTATGTTTGTTGGTTTTTTCTTGTCATTTGTTCCTTGATGACTCCTTGAATTGTTAATTACTTAATGATTTTTTTTCAAACACACCAAGGTCTTCTATTGATCTAATTGGTTCAACTTTCAATTATTTCATATTAATTTATTACTCATTGATTTGTTGTTTGACATGTAGTTTTGATTTGAATGGTTCGGCTTCCATTGTTTCAAATTTTTTCATTACTCAACTTGTTTAACATTGATGAACTTGTTGAGTTGTTGTGTTTTTTATGGTTTCTTGAATTACATTGTTTCACATTCAAAATATTGATAAGATCTTTATGCCAAATGTGTAGACACCAAGGTTGAAATCATGCCGCTAAAAACTTGGGGTTACCAAGAAATCTTAATTCTACCTTCATTACTAAAACAATAAGAATGCATCAATTTGACAACTTCAACAAAATTATATATCTTTCTTGTGCAATGTAACTTCCAACTATTTTAAATTCACAATAAAAACCACCTTGGCATACAATCTAAAAGTCCACATTCTCTACTGTAAATTTTCAATTCTAAGATGTGAATAAAGTGGAATCAAATCCTTCTAGAACCTCACATTGAACATCATGGGAAATTTGATTGTTAGCATACACACACTCCCCACACACAAAAACAAAGACTTGATATAATCCCCACCTAACTACACCCATATTTGCTTGAATAATTATTATTTTTTACCTTAACGATTATCTTTTATGTCACACTTTTGTACAATTATTTATTTTTCAACAAATATTTTGTTTAAACATTTAATGACAAATATCTAATAACTACTTGATGTATTGTCAAAAAGACATTCCCTAAATAACACTCCACCGAATCCTTGGAAAAAAAATTGAAAATCCTTTAAAATAATGATCCTAATATATTCAATTCTCATTTTTCACGCATTACACATTTCTCATACATCTCTAATGAGCTTGATGGACTAATAAAAATGTATTTTATAAACACCCTCATTTTTTTTCCTAACATACAACTCCTTACAAATCACTCTCCTCAAGATTCTCTAATTTCTTTCCAATTTACATGTAAAAAAATACTTTTAACAAATTATATGCCAACAATTCTTCCCATTATGCATTCCTCTAAATTTTTCATCACTTCCCACTCATGATCCACCTAGATTAAATTGAATTTTCCTTATCCTATTGATCACCTTATGTGCATTAAAAATAAAAGAAGGCAATCTAATTTTAATATGAACAAGACTCATGATTATCACAAAATCATCTTTGTAGTTTCCAAGTATCTAAAGGCCTTCCGACATTCTAAACACAAGAACACACAAAATTTCACTTAATTTTATTCTTCTATTTTGTTCACCTTCCTCCATTTCCTCCATTTATCTCCTTGGTTTTGCATTCTTTCCACCATTGTAACATCTCCAACAAAACACCCAATACCAACATTCATGAGTAAAACACCAACACCGCACCTACAACATCACCTTTGATTGTTGGAGCTTGCCATCGTTATTCATTTCACTTGCACATTCCATAACACACAAAGGAACAAAATAGATCTATTCTAATGACACATCCAAAAAGCATCACACTCACAACTTCTCTTGATCCAAGAGGTTTACTTTAACATAAACAATCCATCCCCCGTATTGCAAATTTCTTTTGACATAATAGTTAAAATATTGTTGTCATTCTATCTTCTTGCATTTGGTGCTTTTAACATTCATTTTAAAACAATATGGATGAAAGATTTGTTTCCTCTCAAACTAAGTTATACAATATTAAATTAGTTGTGTTTGCCCCATACGTGTTTGGCAAAACCTAAAATCATACATGCATGTCTATTGGGGTAATAATAGATTTTTATAACATAAAATACAACAACAATACAAACAAATTAATCAATTAAAATTGAATTTCATCATGATTTTTGTTATTAAATCTTCATCAAAGCCTTATTCAAGTTTTTTAAATAACATAAAATTAATTTAAAAATATATATCTCAACAATAATTTTACATTTATTTTAACATTGACATCTTTTATTTTAATCAATTCTTGCATAATCTTTCAAATCATTTTTTAAAGAATCTCATTTTTATAAGACTTAAAGGAATTGAAGCTAATTAGTTATATGTTTATAAAACAAATTTCATTTAAAAAATTAGTCATATGAATTTTTTTTTACATTTCATAATGGTATGAAACTTCTTGATACAAAAAGGAAAATGACAACCCAAAAAAATAAAATAATATATAAGCATGATTAAATTAGTTACCCAACATTCATATTTTGAAAAGAAACCCAACAAGTAAATGGATAGACTTCAAAACAACCCATCAATTGGATGGGTGTACACAAAATCTACACATGCACATCCATTAGCTTGGGGCAATAACAATTTAATTTAACTATAATTATAGTTTATTATCAAATAATTTTTTAAAAAATTATTATTGTTTAGAACAATGGATGTGGTCAATTTTGGTTTTAAAATGATAATATGATTGTTCTTATTGTACACATTCATCATATAAGGAAGTATTAATCAAAGACATCTATGTGGTATGAATAAAAACTCAAAATGTCATCCTCACAAAATAAATTAAAATTTAACAATGATTCAATTTAAATTTCAATGTAATTCTTTTAGGTCCAAACTCATGCTTTTACAAACGAACAACACATAAGAGATTTTGTTAAGTGTTTGATAATTATGAGAAGGATAAAACCGTTTACACATCATTATGAATAGTAAAACACCCTTTGTATGTGTTTCCAACATGTATCATGTCAATGAACAAAGTCATGTATTCTAGAGGGTGGGGTTATTACAATTTAAATCATTCATTTTCTACAACAGATTATTACATGAATATATATAAATTTCCATGTTTTTATTCCTGTAAATTCATGTGCTTAAATATCATGATTTCATTTTTCCTATTTTAAGTTACTATTAATGTGTACATCCATAGTGACTATAGATTTTGTACTTGGAATACATCATAAATTCATACTTCTACTTCAAATTTAGACAATCACATTATTTTCACAATGTAGAACAATAGGTTTATTCAACATAATTTCATCCATTGTCCATCATTTTAACCAATACCATGATGACACAAGGCATATAAACCTTATTCACCCTTTTATTACATAATTTGGGCTTTGTGTTGCTTCGCATTACCAATGATGATGATTAAATTATTTTGTGTGTGGACATAATAATTAATTTTTAAATAATTCATTATATGTCATTTTGTTCCATTAATATTTTTTTACATTCTTGATTTGCGAGGCAAATGCCAATGAAAGTTCAATTCATTAGAAAAGTTCACAATAAAACGCAAATAGACAAAAGAAAAAAAACATCGAAAGGGTGTAAGATAAACAACAAGATACAAATAAACAAAAATATTGAAAGGGTGCAAGATAGACAACAAGATACAAATGAACAAAAACATTGAAAGGGTGCAAGACAAATAACAAAATATAAATAGACAAAAGAAAAAAAATGATTCTAAAATGGAATTTGATCTATGATGAATCATAATTCGGAATGTCTTTGGAATTTCGCAATGATGATCACCAAAATACCCATCTAACATAAACCAGTTCTAATGAAACATCATCATTGGAATTTATTATATGTTTAAAGTTATGCATATTGCAAGTTAAATCTCCTACTTGAAACTTTAAAATTATAAAACATGCATTTGTTATGTTACTAAGGTCCTTGGTGTTTGGTACTTCCAATGGAACCAAGAAATAATATATTTTAGTAACATGACAAAAGCAATATGTCTTCCCAAAGGGTTAAAGCAATTTACCAATGTTGGAGTGGATCAAAGAATGTCAATAAATACTAGACGACATGGTTGTCCTTGCTAAATAGTTTTATTGTATTCATTGAATCCCTTTCAACATATTCGTACAACATTATACCTTTTTAACTTTGTGGCCTTTTAGAGGTAGTACTATTTAACATTGCAAGGGTATTTAGAGTTTTATGGAGTTGAATAAACATTTAAACTATATGCAAAATGTTGTATGATTGAGTGAATCAAGACCAATATTACAATTATCATCAATGTTTGGTGCATTGAACTTTTGGATAATGTTATGAAATTAGTTGAACTACTTCATGGGGTAATTTCATCCACTTTATTTCTTTTTCATCTAGTTGTGTTTTTTTTTCCTTTATAAGTGTAGTATTTCATGATGTTGCATAAAAGGTCCAACTTTTGGCCCCTCCTTCAAAAGTTAATTTTCAAAGTAAAACAATTATGTGTTGTGATAAGTTATGTTCATGAAATGCATAATTAGAGTACAATTAATCTGATTTTATATCAAAATGAAATGCATCAAGTATAATGTTTGATCACATGTTTTCATTTCAGAAAACACTACATCACACTTAAATCACATGGGTTTGTTTGTTAACATTTTGAATGTATTTTTTCCTTAAATTGTGGGCTTCTACGAAATCAATTTCCAATTGATTCATATATTTTATATTATTCGTATTTCTTCTACTATTATATATAGACAAATATGTGATTGCAAATTATTTCAAAGTTAATTTGATCAAAGTTGTAATAAAAACATGAGGTGTATGGCAAATTTATCTAAGCCTTCAAGATGTTTAACATCATGCGATCTAAGGAAGTCCAAAGCAAGGATCCCACGTTCATGCCAAAAATGGACATATCATTACAACAAGACCATGGTTTTTATTCTCATAACATTTGGGATGACACTAGCTATATATTTTATGTTATTCTAGTATAGAATACCTAACTACTCCATTTTGATTAACATAAAAAATAGATATTCTTGCGTTGTTGAAATTTTTTATTATGTGTAAAATAACCAACTCTAAATTTCAATATAATCAAATTAAACATAGTTTGGGTACATGTGATGGGTGCAGCACCTATATATATGTGGACTTAAAGCTCTACTAGTATAACAAAAATAAGTCAATCAAATTGTACTCTACATTGCCAATTTTCATTAGTGACCTACAATGTTAGTTTTGATGTTACATACATGCATTGAAACGTAAAATTAAATTGATCTTATAGTTATTTTCTTGATTTTAACTACCAAAAAAATGATAGTCGTGTGATTTTCATAGTCACGCACAATGTTGAATAACATGTAATCAATCAATTGTTGTTTATTGTGATTCAAATAGATTTTAATAAAGAAATTTATGGGACATTCCTTGAAAAATAACAAGATGACATGAGCTTTGATTCAACTTCAATCTTGGAGCCTAAATATGTGTACTACACCTATATATAAAAAATCAATGTGTCTGCTAACCCATTTGAAACCACATTTGTACATAATAAAGTTCAAAATCATAAACACATTCAGTAGCCACATAGTTGAAAATGTGGTTATAGTGGCATGACTAAATTATTTTAATCAAAATATGGCATGGATCCCAAGTTCCAACATGTGCAATATAAAATATGTTAGTTTTGTTATTCAATATGCAATTGATAATTATACTAGTTAAATGTAATTTCAGAAACCTAAAAATTGTAAAGTTAGTATATAACCATATATAGACTTCACATTTAGATGTCATTCCATTACAAAATTACATACACTATTGTAGCAAAAGATATTGATTTGAAATGTTTGAACTACTTTTTAAAAATTAATGCAATGTATTTTTTGAATTGAGAAAATTTATCATTAATTATAAATTTGAATAAATGTGTATTTAATTATATCATTTCACAAATGAGTTTCATTTCATTTTATTAGATTTTTAAATATTTAGTTTAATAATAATTAAATTTGTACTTACAACCCAAATAAAATATTATACACTAGATTTCAAATTTATATATATAATGTAATACGTTTAGGTTTTTAAATTAAATACATATATATGAAATAGATTTCACAACAAAACTGCATATTACATAATAATCTTAAGATATGAAAATTTTGAAATATATATGTGGCTATTTTTTGGCAATAACATTATTTGTGATGACATGAAGTGGTCATCAAATGGATTACGGTTGAAAAGAAGGTAATTCAATTTTCACTTTGGACATTTTATAATTGTGAGTTACAGGTTAAAACTAGTCATGTTGATTATGATTATATATATAAGTCAAACGATGAGTTGTGAATCCAAGAAATCACATCTAGAATTTGGCTAGAAACTATTGTTATTATTTATAATTTTTTAATATTTTCAAATTTTCAAATTTCAAATCATGGGTTAATGCCTTTAACAATCTCTCAACACTTTAATGGAAAATAATTATATTATCAGTAATAAAATAATTTTATTCTAAAAATTGATTCGACCACATCAACTAAGATTACTTGTCATTTTAGTCAACATAGACATGGTATTCTAGATTTTAGTAGGCACTTGAGCACCATAACTCGATCATGTTTATGGTAGAAATGTTTAGTCCATTGTAATTATAGCCAAAATTATCCAATGTCCAATATGATTACATGTATATTCAATAAAATAATCAACATAAAAATCATGATTTGTAGTAATGAGTGCACATGTGGCCATGTCTACTTTACATTACTTACTCTTAACAACAAATGTATAATGTATCAATTAAACAACCATTATGCCAAAACTATGGTTTTATGATTTCATCCATGACTACATTTACAATCATATGTGATAGAATTGACTAGATATTACATAGTCAATTTGAACACATTGCTATTAACATCAAATCACAAACATTGTTGGTCATAAATACACATGACTTCCATGACTACAGTCATGTAAAAATGATAAACATGTATGACTATAAACATAACATTTGGTTTCAACTAACGTGGGATAGTTTTTTACTTTCATTAAAAACCTTTGGTTTCAAATTGGTTTTTATTAACCATAACTAAACCAATGTTTTTAACCCATATCAAGCCAAATAACTACCCAATATTGGTTTCTAAACCTCGCCTTATCTTATCTTAACGTCCTAGCCTACATTAGCCTAGCTACTTGTACCTAACGTACCTAGCCAATTTAAACAAAAATTTAGCCTACCTATCAAATTTAAACATAAATTTACTTACTTACCTAGTTTACAAACTAAATGTAAATAGGTTGTAAGTATAAGGAGTTGAACCCCTCACCATCACAATGTACATTCAAAGTTTTCACCAATGCACCACACATTCATAAAATAATAATTTTTGTCACCATATATTGAATATAAACACGTTTATTTCTTTTTTTTTTACATTAAGTAATGGTGTTTAAGGTTAATTTAAACATTGAGTAAATAATGGGTTCATAATAGGAAGGTAGAAATTTGACCACTAGTTTGATAGACTTACCTACCTACAATCTACCCACCTATTATCTACATATCCATCAATAACTCAATGAACCTGCATATCACAAACCTACATACCAACTATTTATTTTCCTCCTCCCTAATTACTTATTGCCAACCTTGAACCCACCTATCACCTATCTAATTACCTATATGCTAAAATTACCAACCACTTACCTATCATCAACTTACCTACCCACCTATACACACATGTTATTAACCCCAAACCTTCCTATCACCTACCTACTTACATGTTATTTATGTACCTATTTAAACCTACCTATCACCAACCTACCTACCAATCTATTTTTGGTCTTTATTTTGATACAATGTTGTCATTTCTACTACCTATTACACACTTACCCACCAAATTTTTTTTGGTCTCTATTTTTATACAATGTTGTCACTTGTGCTACTTGAATTTATAAAGGCCTTTGTCCTCCTACCCCATTTGTTTCTCCTTTGGGAACCATGTATAGGAACTTTATTTCTTTGGTTTGGATTCTTTGATTTAATTTAGGTGATACCCTTAAATTTTTTTGTATTAAACCTCTTGTAATTGACGTCAATGACCAAAGGTGAGTTTAGGGGGCTTATGTTGTAGTCATATTTCACTTCTAGTCTTGTAATCATAATAATGATTAAAAATAGGAAGTTGCAATGTACCTTAGTCACATAGTCATAATTAAAAGGGACTAAGTAAAGCACCTTGGTTCACATGCCCACATGACTAACTTTGAAACGGTCACAATATGTCATATCATGAAAGCTATGTTTCGGTGTATAATTGTTAAGATGGCAAACATAAAGCTTATACATGAAATAATATATATTTGTAGTGAATGTTTATTGGGTATACCTACTCATAGTATAACACATCACAAAAACTATAACCAATGCTTATTTTACATTATTTTTAATGTTGAATACTAAGGTAGCATTGAATATATATATATATATATATAAAATTAGTGTTTCAAATTTATCATTTTTTGGATGTTGAAATGAATCTAATGAATATTTATAGTATGTAGAAACATTTTTAAAGCACTATAACTAGTTATTAAGTTCTATAACTAATGATAAAAAAGATTGAACAACCAATCCCAATCTAGCACATCAACCCTTCAATGTCTTTTAGGATTACATTTTAAAATGATTTAATAATCACTGTCACCTCATTGTATATGTTTCTATGGTTCAAAAATTTACAACATCATTCATGGAATTGATAAATTAGTTTTAGTTCACATAGATATGTAGTTGTTAAATTCCATATTATATATTTACTATATAATAAATCCTAACAGATGAAGATTGAATTAGAATGAACCCATATAATCAGATTATTCGTGCAAAATTTCTTACATGGAAATTAATTATGCTTGGACATAGATTGTCATGAGTAATGCAAAAATGGACTACAATTGGTTATACTTGTGACATTTTGCAACCTTAGGACATCTAAGAATGAGAAATTTCAAATACATGTTGTTTATGTAGGAACAAAGTTACAAAGATGAAAATTGTACAACCAATTAATTATGTTCAATTTAGTTTGCAACTATAAGAAGAAAAAAATGGTTTAATTTTCTAACATCATAATTAATTCCAAAATGAATAATCTTTGTATCTTATTTGGAATTAAATTAAGAAAACAATAAAAATTGAAAGAAAGAAAGAATTATTGTCATTTAAATGTTGTTTAACATCATCTATAGAAATGTTTAACTAAGAAACCCAAACCAATTTCTTATGCTACATGGCGGTTTGGTTCAAACTACCTCACAAAATAAAATATTGTAATGTCAAATTTTTAATTTTCCCAAAAAAAACTTGGACCATCTTGGTAATAATAGAACAAAGGTCATTGAAATTAAAATATATATATGATAACATTTAATGAAAGTTAGAGATAAAGCACAAACTATAGTAGCTAACCAAATATTGACTTCCTTGTGTAGTAATGCCCATTTCATCCATTGTGCCATTTCACTAAAGGTACAAATCAATCTATTATTGTATTTTTTTCCAATTTAACATCTTGGTTGTATGAAAGTTTGCCATAATTCAACATAATAATTTTTCTTACTTTGTTAGGGGGTTTGAATCAAATTTGGTTGGTTATATTTGTAGAATAATTGGTGCATGGGGTGGTATTAAAGGCACATAATTTTAGTCCACTAATTTTGGCTCTCAACATTGCACCTAACATTGTCTCAAGAATTTGGTATCACAATAAAGATGTTTTTAATGACATTGACTTTGACATGTTAATGAAAACATCTTCTTATCTTCCAATTGGTTCACAATTAAGATTTCATTCATAGAGATGTCAAACACATTTATTTGAATTGTGAAGCACAAGCATGCTAAAGTAGGCCAATTGTGATCGTTAGTCAAAAAGGAAAAAAAATGGAATGTTGATTTTCCATTTTTGAATTTAAGCCTTTTGCAAATGTTATAAATTTGCATGTCTTTGTCATATTAAATGAACCATATATGGTCATCCCCAATCTTCATTATTATTCAATTATTTAATTATTTGTTACAAGTTTATATTCTATATATTTTTTCCAAATCAAACTATTCAAATGATGTGTTATTAATGTTTGAGCCATATGCATATAGATACACAATTTTGGAATTTGAATATTTCAATTATGACATGTTAAGCTCAAACATACTTTAAACATTTTTTGAAGGAGCCAAAAAAATGAATTTCAAAAATGAAATGTCATGATTATGCTTTATGTCTACTTTGTGCAAAATGGGACAACAACCCCAAATTTTTAAAAATGAATGAAAGTAGGCTAGAAAAAAAGTAACACAATTTAAGCTTTAAAAAACTTCTTCACTACAAATGTTCATGTAGTTTAAATGTTAGTTTCAAAGAATGTGTCCTACTTTTTAACCTCCAAAGTGACAATCTTGTTCTTTTACATTTGCAAGACACTTTTTTGGCCTGCTTTCACATGCTTATACCATGTGATGCATATAGTATTTGGGCACGTGATATGGTTTTCTTCAAAAAAATTGAACTTTAAAATTAAAGGTATGAATTGTGGGAACAACCAAAAGGAGGTTATTTATGCAAATTAAAAGATAGGTTTGGATCATTTATGGCAGAAACATTGTGGAAGGTTCACATTATACAATCCCATCATGGCCATACCAAGGTGTTTTCTATTATTCTACATCTTTCTAATATGAATGATGTGACACAATTTTTTTTTAAAAAATTGCATTTGAATCATCATTTTGTGTCATTTTGAATTAAATCCCTTGTGCAAGTAATTAATACATAATCTTGAGAAAATATAATGGTTCCAACCTAAAATGTGCATCAACCAATTGTAAATAATGATTTAAATTTTTGCATATCTATATTTCAAAGTTAACTAAACTTAAGTTGGATTTTCAAAATATTAAGGTTTTAGATTCCAATGTCCACATGTACAAATAAGAAATGATCTTATTATTTCCATTTTTATTGTAAATGGTAATTTACAAAATTGTTGAAGTTAATTGCTTATATAAGGAGGCAAGTTTGTAAGGCTTACATAGTTGGGGAGGAAGTGAGAGGTCTAGAGGGGATGAAGAGAAATATATTGTACACCTCATAACAATAGATAAAAGATTATGGATAATGATCTTTAATTTGTGAATGTGGTTTCATCCATGTTGTGAAATTTCATAATTTAATTAATTTCATCCATTCCATTGTATTTATCCATGCAGGGTCTTCCATTCATGTAATTTTCAACTTCACCAATATTGTGATTTTCATTTGTATGATTCATTTTCATTTAATTGTAATATGTTAGTTGGTGTTTACTACTTGACATTTGTTTTCTATAGAAGTATATTTGTGATTGGAACATAATTCAATGTGAACATGGTTCAATTTCGTTTTCGAAATTATTGTGCTGATCTTATGAAAGTTTGTCTAAAGTATTCATTTGACCCTTAGGAATTGCATCTATATGGTCAAATTTCATCCACCACCAATATTTAAATGTATGGCAAATTACAAGTGTGGTAAATCTACTTCACTAGTATAACTTCATTCTATTTTTGTGTTTATTCCATCAAACAAAATCCCCTCCCCGTATCCCTTTCCCCATTCTTTTTTCTTATTGCTTTTACATTTTGTTCCATTTATTCATTCCCCATCCAAAGTTCTATTATGTAACCATGAGTAAGTTGAATATGAAAATGTGGATGTGTCTTTTGTATCCAAGTAGGTCCATAGATAGGGGAAGTAAATGTTTAGGTCTCACACATAGATAATCATTATTGGTTTTACATTCTAAATATATGCCTTTTCCTTATGCGATAGGTTTTTGATATACACATTTAAACAAGTTACTAATCAATTTTTTGCTTATTGAATATATGTATCCCACCAAGGACATATGTCATTCACACATGAGAGTTATGAATTCATACATGATGAATGATATTATTTGTCTCAAGAGGACTTTTGTCACAAACTAAAATGTGAGGCATAAACATATGATAAGAACAAACATGATATGACAAGGCACAAAAACAAACAAACCATGAAACAAACCAAATACATTAAAAAATACAATGGAACATAATTTAAAATGTAACCATGAAGTTTAAATACCTAATAATAACATGAAAAACAAGGAAAAGGTTAAGTTGTACTTCAACTTGTGTTGAAAATATTGGGTTGTATTACATGTACTTATATCATTTGAAATTTTGAAAGGAAGATTTGTGGAAACTTCTTGCAAGCCATTCATAAGCCTTAATATTGTCTAGAGAATCTTCTAGGCATTTTATTGAATTATCCATGATGGACATAGAGTGAATGGTGATTGATATAAAATGAACAATGATGGATGTTTTTTGGGTAAGTTAATTTCCACAAGGTCCATTTTGTTTCAAAAAAATTATTCATTTTATTGAAAATCTAAGATGGATAGTAAAATGGACCTAATTGTGCACAATGCTGCTTATCAAATATTCACAAAAGGTAGATATAAGATTTTCAATGATTCCTTTTGAGTTTATAATGCATGTTGTATGGACACACTTAGTGATATTCACAATTGCAAAAAATGGTCAAAAGGGTGGCACATGGGGTGTTTATCACTTCACATGTTGATAATGTTTTGAAGGTATAAAGTGTGTGTTCATGATGCATCCGATGAAAAAAATATTGTTTTAGGTTTATAATTTGTGTATGTGTTATTATAAAAACTATTAACCAAGGACACACGATTTTGACAAGGTGGACATTTGACCCATATCATGAATTGCAATGTGATGAACAATGGGATAACTTGCACACACTTGGCCCCTTATGCACAACATTTTCAAAATATAAGATATCATGAAAAGACAAAAATGATTTTGACAAAGTTGAAAATGGTACTAGTTAGTAGGTTGGTATTCGGATTTAAACAACATCTAGGAGGATGAATTTGAGATTATTTCAATAAATTTGGTGTTTGATTTATTCACACATGTTAGTTGTCACACAAGTAACCATGGTTAACATTTTTTTGTTTTCATGACTAGATAAAATTGTAATTTCATCATATGTAAGGTAAATGATATATTTGTCTTTTCCTATTAAGTTTGAGTGGTCATCTTTGAGCCCATTTTTATTTAAAATTTATTTTAAGGATATCAAATTACAATCCTTTATTTGGGGGTGAATTTCCAAGTCCTTTTGCCGATAGTTTCATTTTTTTGGGAACTGTCAATAACATAAAATCAATAAAAAATGTTTGTACAACAAACTTATCATTTTTTGTGTTTCGTGTGTTCTATGTGTAGCATGATATCGATTAGGGTTGCTTGGCTCTATAAGTCTTTTTTTTGTTTTGAAAATGAATGCTTGATTTGAATGAGTAATTAAAAAAAAAAAACAAAATAGCAAGGCCAAACAATGAAGACAATTATATCAAGAATGGAAGAAAAAAAAATCAAATTCTTGGTCAAATCCCTCCAAAATTGATTTGAAGCATAGGGAGAACCATGCATTCATGAATGTTCTATTGACAAGGTGGCTAAGCCCTTTGGAAATATTAATGAGCCTACCCAATCAAAATAACTTCATGGCACGGCCATGGTGAAACATGTTGGATTTCACATTCATGGAGGCAAGAAAAACAACATTTTATTAATAGTAATAAATGTGTAATAATCAACATTCATCCTATTTTTCAATCTCAATGTGTTCAAAGTATTGAATATAGGGAATAGATGTAAAGTTCTTAAATGATTAAAACTTATATGAATTTAATTTGGCTTTAGTTTGAAAGGTTTGTCTTCATGAAAGGTTTATGAAATGAAAATAGATTTTGGCAAATAATTCACCAATTTTGGAAGTGCCACATCCAAATTTCAACATGGAAAAATCATTTATTTGATTATGTACCATAAAGTTATGGAAAAATTAACTTGATTTACATGGGAAATGAAAAATTTTAAACTATAAGTTATAAGATTAAACTTTAAAATTGCATGAACAATTTGTTAAGAGAATGGTGGTTGTACATATGTAACATCATCCAATTTGTATCTTTTCTCATATCAATATATGAAGCAAGGTAGTTT
>Ga0116227_10008131_pt1 | contig 19982 bp, 18 predicted proteins | sample S1TSphgellanicum_FD_89693 | JGI IMG/M metagenome (GOLD analysis project Ga0116227, IMG submission 89693) | Host-associated microbial communities from peat moss isolated from Minnesota, USA - S1T2_Fb - Sphagnum magellanicum MG | ecosystem: Host-associated > Plants > Peat moss > Unclassified... | reverse complement strand
GAGTTGCTCGCGCCACGCCCCGCGCACCACGCGCGCGGTCCACCCGTTCCATTCGTTGAGCGCGCTCGAAAGTATCCAACGTGCGGCGAGAACCGTCGAGAGAAGAACGAAGGCCGTCGACGTCGAATGATGGGCGAGGTCACTGAGCGCGACGGCCGTGGCGACGGCGAGGCCGAAGGAGAGGACGAGGCTCACAACGCCAATCACGCGGGCCGAGGTTATAAATGATGTCGCTCGGGGTGCGAAGTTTGAGCCGGAGACCACTAGGTAATGCTAATGAGTGGCGTGCGATTCAGACGGGGTCGTCACGGTGCGGGAGTGACTTCGCTGGGCCGTTCAGCCAGTCGCGCAGTGCCTTCGTCGCGCGACAATCGTCCTCGTTGTAGGCGAGGATTCGTCGCCGCGAGGCCGCCGCTTCCGCGTTCTGCGACGTGGCCACTTCGTACCAGAGCATGGACGCTTCGCCACTGGGGTTCTCGTCGCGCCACCGGAAACCGCTCAGACTGGCCAGTTGTTTGAGTCCGAGCGGACCGGTCGTCTGGATTTGGCGCTTCGCGTGTTCGTGGAGGTCAATCCACTCGGGGGGTCGAAGGTGACGAAACTCGTCGAGTTCTTCGCGCGTCGGTCCCGTCTCGAGTGGTTCGACGGTCGCTCGGTTCATGGCCCCGTCCTCGGCTTGCGCCCAGAAGCAATAGGCGGCGAACGTGCGACCTTCGCGATGGCAGAGTTGGCGAACCTCTTCGAACCACTTCCAAAAACGCGCGAACAGTTCTGCCTCGGCACGCGGCGTGAGTTCGTCCCACTCCGCGAAGGCTTGATAGCCGCGGGCGACGCCCTCGAGTGGGACGTTCAGCGTCACGTTGGCCCCCCAGAGGTAGGTCGCGTCGTTGTAACTCTCCATGTCCACGTCGATTTCGACGTCCGCGGTCGGACAACCCATTTGCTCGGGTTCGAGAATTCGCAACGCACTTCCGCGCACGTGCGCTCGTGCGCGGTAGATGAGGTCGTCCAACTTGTCGATGAGGCGTCCGAGGTGATCTTCGCGGACCGAATCCTCGCGAGGCACGGGCGCCTTCGCGCGAGCCGCGCGCGCACGTTGCGCGTTCAGACGGGCCAACTGGTAGCGGGTATCGATACCGTTGTCGTGGAGGATGAGTTGTTGTTCGAGGTTGGTGTAGCGAACGAGTGAGACGTCGTCGAGCGCTTCCAATTCGGACGCGCAGTGCTCGCGGTAAGGGCACTCCGGGCATTCGCGGTGCCAGTAGGGCTGCGTCGGGAAGGCACCGCCCCGCGTTCGCCATTCGTCGTGGGCCCGAAGCAAATTGAGTCGCTCCAGGTACGCCTCGTCGTACGTCGTGAGATTGAATCGGTGATAGCCGTTGCTCCCCAGATCAAACCACCAGACCCGACGATGACGGTCAATGAGGGCACCGCGACCCGCGCGGTCTGCGTGTCCGAGGACCTGGAGTACTCGCGTCGCGTGGGCGAGGGCGATGCCGTTTCTCGTGACCGTCGCTGAACTGCGTGGCCCCACTGCTTCGGTGTAGCTCGCCTCGCCGGGTGACAACCGGGCGAGTGAACCCTCGAGCATTCGTCGAGTGCTGGCCGATTCGATGACTTCGTTGTTCTTTATCAGTATCGGGGCGTACATGAAATGGTCGTCCTCTCGTCCAACGCGCACCAGGACGTGCACGTCAGCGTGTCGGCGCCCGACAATGTCGTCGGCGAGACGTGGTCGCAGTATGAGTTCAGTCCCTTCGAGCATGAGCGCCGTCGTATGTTCCGCACTCGTGGCGAAAGGTGCATTCGGGTGAAGCTGTGCGATTTCTTCGAGGGTGGCGCGTCGGTGTTGCACGGCGTCACGCTGTCGTCGTGCTATCTCACTCGAGAGTTCGGGTACCACGATGTCAAACGTGCGGCTGCGACTGAGCGCGACTCGGTGGGCGCAGCCGAGGATTTCCTCGCTGCGCAGTAGATCGTCCACGTCCGAAGCCTACGAGTCCACCGGTGTTTCACTGCGCCAACTGCGCCACAACGCGGCGTACTCACCGTTCAGTGCGACGAGTTCGTCGTGGGTTCCTAACTCACTGATGCGTCCGTCGTTGACGACGCAGACGCGGTCCGCGTCGTGTGCGGTGTGGAGTCGATGCGCGATGGCGATGACCGTACGGTCCTTGAGCACCGCGGCCACCGATCGTTCGAGGTGGCGCGCGGCGCGCGGGTCGAGCAACGCCGTGGCTTCGTCGAGTACCAGGGTGTGGGGATTGGCGAGCACCAATCGAGCGAGTGCCAACTGCTGGGCTTGCGCAGGCGTCACTTGGTGACCGGTGGTGCCGAGTTCGGTCGCGATACCCATGGGCAGGTTTTCGACCCATTCGAGGGCGTCCACGGCGTCGAGCGCGCGAAGCAGTTGCTGATCGCTCGCCGTTGGTTCCGCGAGCGCGAGATTGTCGCGCACCGTCCCAATGAAGATGTGGTGCTCCTGGGTGACGAGTGCGACGTGACGGCGCAGCATCTCGAGCGGCATCTCGGAGAGGTCCACCTCACCCACCCTCACCGATCCCGCGCGAGGCGCGTCAATGCCCGCCAGTAGTCGACCCACGGTGGATTTCCCTGCGCCGGACGGACCGACGATCGCGAGGCGTTCGCCGGGCTGGATGGTGAGCGACACATTCTTTAGAACGTCGTGGCCGGGTCGGTAGGCGTAGTAGACGTTGCGCATCGTAAGGACCTCGTTCGAGGGGGTTCGTGACGAAGCGGGTCGGGTGTCACGCACCACCGACACGCCGACGAGGCGAGCGAGTGACGATTGGCCCATCTGGAGTTCGTCCAGCCACGAGACGATGCGGTCGATCGGGTCATTGATCTGCACGACGTAGAGCGTGACGGTCGTGGCGGCTCCGATCGTGAGATGGTGCTGTAGGACCAACCATCCACTCCAACCGAGCGTGACCGCCACCGAGAGCGCGAAGGCGCTCTCGACGATGGGGAACCAGACCATGCGCATCAGCATCGTGTACATCTCGGCGTAGAACGACTCTCGAATGTTTCCCTCGATGCGTCGGGACTGGCGTCCGCCGAGTTGGTGCGCGTCGACCGTCCTCGCCCCTTCCGCGGTCTCGGACACGGTCCCGGACATGCTGGCGTAGCTGATCCTCTCGCGACGGTAACCCGGCATGGCGTAACGAAGGTAGTAACGAGTCGAAAGGATGAGGAAGGGGATCGAGATGAGCGACGCCACACTGGCGAGCGGGCTGATGATGAGCATCGCGACGAAGGTGAAGAGTGCTTGGACCAGGGCGACGAGCCATTCGGGTAGCGCGAAGCGGACCGTTCGTGACAGGGCCTCGATGTCGTTGGTCGTTCGACTGAGCAGGTCACCGGTACCGGCGCGCTCGACCTCGACGAGTGGCAACCCGAGGACGCTCTGGAGAAATTCCTCGCGTAGTTGGGCGAAGATCGTCTCGCCCAATACATAGCTACGACGTCGGGCGAGAAACGAGAAGAGCGCGTAGCAGAGCGACGATCCGAGAAGGATGCCGACGTACACGAAGATGCGGAACGACGTCAGCGACTTGTCGGTCGCGAAGTTCGTGATCTCGCCAATGACCCACGCGGGGACGAGGCCCATGATCGCCGCGACGGCGTAGAGCGAGAGCATCTGGGCGAATCTCGTGCGGTGCTCGAGTAGCAGACGTCTCGCGTAGACGCGCACGGTGGCGAAACTGGCAATAGGCAGCGCGCTCACGCGACGTCCTCTCGTAGGACTATTTGTCGATAATCGAGCGAGGTCTCGAGTAACGTCGCGTGCGTTCCTTGCGCGACCACGTGATTGTCGCGGTAGACGTACACACGGTCCATACGCTGGAGCAGGAGGGGACTCGTGGTCGCGATGAGCGTCGTGCGTCCCGCACGGACGTCACGCAGTCGCGTGGCGATGCGACCTTCGGTGTGGGTGTCGACCGCCGAGGTGGGATCGACCAAGATGAGTACTTGTGCGTCACGCAGGAGCGCGCGAGCCAAGCTGAGCCGCTGGCGTTGACCACCCGAGAAACTGCGCCCCCGTTCTTCCACCTCGGTGTCCAGTCCGTCGTCGAGCGCGTCGAGGATGTCCATCGCGCTCGCCGCGTCGAGTGCTTGAAGAATCGTGTCGGTGGTGGCCATGCCGTGGGGTACGAGCTCGTAGCGCAACTCGCCCGAGAACAGGCGCGGCTCGATTTCGCTGACCACGATGTGGGCTCGGGTGTCGCGCACTGAGAACGTGTTGAGCGAGGCCCCGTTCACTAGGACGTCGTCGACGTCGGGGGCGAAGCGGCCAAGTCGGTCCGCGATGATCGTCGCGTCGTCCGCGTTGTCGGTCACGAGCCCCACCATTTCGCCGCGGTACAGCGTGATGCCACTTCGCAGGTCTTCGATCGTCGCGATGACGTGGGGCCACGACGAAGGGTTGGCGGTCTCTTCGACCAGCGGCGACACGCGCAGGATGCGCAGTACCTTGCCCGCACCGACGTACGCGCGCGTCGTCGAGATGACGTATTCGATTGCCGTGCGTAGCGGCGTCGTGAGGAACGTGGCGTAACCAAAGAACGCGACCAACTGGCCGGGCTGCAGGGTTCCGTTGCTCACGTCGTGCGCGCCCAGGAAGGTGATGATCGCCGTGAGTATGGCGGGCAGCAGTACTTGGCCGGACTCGAGGCCCGCTTGGGGTGTCGCGATCCGGTTCCCACTTCGACGCACGAGGTCGCTCTGGCGTCGGTAGTTCTCGAGGAACACCTCTTCACCCCCGACGCCTCGCAGGATCCGCAGTCCCGCCACGGTGTCCGAGCCGAGAGCCGCGAGACGACCCGCGGCCTCACGTTGCGCTGATTGGGCGGCGTGCAGGGGTCGCATCAGTGGGACGGTGAAGGCCGCGAGCACGGGCACGCCGATCAGCACGATGAGTCCCAGCTCCACCGACGTCGAAAGGAGGATCAACGACACGACGATCCACGCGACGATCGATCCGACGAAGCGCGCGAGGACGTCGTAGGCCCCGCCGATTCTCATCGCGTCCGCGGCGACCGTGTTGACGATGTCCCCCGAGGGGATCTCGTCGGTGAGCGCGGTACCCACGACCGAGATGTGTTTGCCCACGACCTGGACGGTGCGGTACGCCGCCTGCATCCAGTTGGTCACGGCCATCTGGTGTCGCAGCGATCCGCAGACCGCTTGGAGAAGACCGAGGGCCATGACGATGCCCACCCATCGAAAGAGTTCGGTTTGGCTATGGTCGGTGATACCGCGGTCGATCGCGACGCCCACGGCCGTCCAGACCAGCGCCTGGCTGACCATCCACCCGATTCCGAACAACGCGTTGAAGAAGAGCGTGGTCTTTTGATGGCGGGCCAGCCAGAACAAGTAGCGCAGGGGAGACCGCGTGTCGGGCACGCCGGGATCGGCGACCGGCAGCTCTCGGTATGGAAAATGAAGCACGGAGGTCTTTCTCGTCGTAAGGCGGATAGTGAGTTGACCTATAAGCGGGGTTCTGTCCACCCTTCCAAGGAAGGGATGAGTGGCCATCCATCTCAGCGATCTACCTCGGGAGTGCCCTGTTTCCAAGGCGCGCGAGCCACGCTCCCACGTTTGATCTTGCTCCGGGTGGGGTTTACCTAGCCGTCCTGATCACTCAGCACGCTGGTGCGCTCTTACCGCACCGTTTCACCCTTACCGCTGTCCAATTGCTTGAGCAACGGCGGTCTGTTTTCTGTGGCACTGTCCTGCACGTCACCGCGACTCACGTTTCGTGAGCACCCTGCCCTGTGGAGCCCCGACTTTCCTCACGCCTCAAGAGGCGTGCGACCACTCAGTCAACTCACTATCCGTCAATAATTCTGGCATACCGAAATATTGCGGACAAGTGAAGATTTTGAGTTACTCGCGGACGATAGCCTCACCTCGTGGCGCTTGAAGACTCCGTGACCGACGAGCCAATCCTCGAAGTGGGGCAATTTTACGAACTTCTGACGGCCCAATTGGAGTCAGCGTTTGGTCGACGACGTCCACGTTGGGTCCGCGGTGAGGTGGCGAAGGTCTACGAAAAGACCCATCTCTATATCGACCTCGTGGACGCGGGTTCCACGTCGAGTGACGCGAAACGTCCGGTGCTCAACGCACACTGCTGGGCCTCGCAGTGGAATCCCCTGAAGCGTAAATTGGCCGACGACGGCGTCACGCTGAAGCCCGGGGTCATCGTGAACTGCTTTGGGTACGTGGACCTCTACGCGCCCCAGGGTCGAATCGGCTTTACCGTGACGGCCATCGATGTCGAGGGATTACTCGGCGACGTGGCTCGTCGACGACAGGAACTCATTGCGCGCCTCAAGCACGAAGGACTACTCGAGACCAACAAGAACCGACCGCTCTCGCCGGTGCCGTTACGCGTCGGTCTTGTCGCGAGTCCCGGAACCGAGGGGTACAGCGACTTCACGGGACAACTACTCAAGTCGGGCTACGGCTTCGAGATCCTGCTGGCCAAGACGGCGGTGCAGGGCGAAGCCGCGCCCGCCCAGATCGCCAACGCCATCGAGCAACTCGACGAGCTCGACCTCGACGTGATTTGTCTCGTGCGCGGCGGGGGCTCGAAGGGCGACCTCGCGAGTTTCGACGACGAGCGCGTCGCTCGGGCGATCGCGAGCGCTCGAACGCCCGTGTTTACGGGCATCGGTCACACGGGCGACGAGTCGATTGCCGACCTCGTGGCGCACACTCGCGCGATCACGCCCACCAAGTTGGGCGAGGAGATCGTGACGCTCGTCGCTACGTGGGCGCAGCGTAACGTGCGCGTGCCCGCCCAGAGGATCCTCAGTGCGACCGGCGCCATTTTGGATGAAGCGACGGTGTACGTCGGCGAACGACGTCGAACGATGATCTTCGCGGTGCGCGACCGTTTGCGTTTGGAAGAACGTCACCTGGTCGCGACGCGTGAGCGTCTCACGCTACAGGGTGCCCATATTCTCGAAGCGTCCACGCAGATGCTCGTGAGCGCCCGTCAGCTGTTGAGCGCGTACGATCCAACGAGACGTCTCGCGCAGGGCTGGTCGATCGTGACGAACGCGAACGGACGCGTGGTGAAGGCGCTCGCTGACGTGCACGAGGGCGACCACGTGCTCGTGCGCGTGAGCGACGGCACCTTTGACTCCCAAGTACTCGAAATGGATAAAGGAACCAAATGACGATAGGTGATTGGAACGAAGCGGCGACGGAGCTGAACGAGATCGTGGCCTCGTTTGACGAAGGCGAGGTCTCGGTCGATGACCTCTTCGTGCGACTCGAACGCGCGACGCAGATAATCGAGTCACTCGAAGCTCGCCTCGACGCCACCAAGGCCAAGGTGGAGGAACTGGCTCCTCGGATCGCCCGGGTCGCGGAACGAGAGTGAGTGATCGTTTCTATTTCCGTCAGTTGCTCTCGGGTAGGGATTTCGCGCGCGAGGACGCGGCGGCGCGTCAAATGGTCAATTTCGTCTACGCGCTGGGTGATCGCGACACGGGTGACGCGGTGCTCGTCGATCCCGCCTATAGCCCTCACGAATTGGTCGCCCTCGTGCAGTCCGACGCCATGCACGTCGCCGGCGTACTCGTGACGCATTACCACCCCGACCACGTCGGAGGGAATCTGTTCGGGACCCAGATCGAAGGAATCCGCGAATTGCTCGAAGAGATTGACGTACCAATACACGCGCACCGCGACGAGGTCGCCTGGATCCAAGAGATGACGGGCGTCCACGAGAGCTCCATGGTCGCCCACGAGTCCGGCGACCGCGTCGCGGTGGGTGGCCTCGACGTCACGCTGATCCACACGCCTGGTCACACGCCGGGCAGTCAATGTTTTCTCGTCGACGGCCGAGTGCTGACCGGTGACACGCTCTTCCTCGATGGTTGTGGTCGCACGGACCTCCCGGGTTCGGACCCCGACGAAATGTACCGAACCTTGAGTGCGCGACTTGACGCGATCGCCGACGACGTCATCGTCTTTCCCGGACATCAGTACTCCGACGCGCCGAGCGCGTCCATGGGCGAGGTACGTCGTCAGAACTTCGTCCTCACGCCCCGCAGTCGCGAGCAGTGGCTCGCCATGTTCGCCTGATGACGCTCTCCTCGAACGATCACGTCGTGGTCGTCGGCGCGGGCCTCGCCGGCTGGCGATTCGTCGAAGCCCTGCGCCGGGAAGGCTTCACGGGAGCCATTACGTTGGTGGGCGAAGAACCCTTCGCGCCGTACGACCGTCCACCACTGTCCAAGAACGTGCTGGTGGGTAAGTGGGACGTCGAGAAGACGACGCTCGCCACGCCCGAGAAGATCGTGGCGAGTGGCGTCGAACTGCGCCTCGGCCAGCGGGCCACGGCCCTGGACGTGGCGACGAGCAGCGTGCAACTCGCCGACGGTTCGAGCATTGCGGGAACGTTCGTCGTCATCGCGACGGGTACGCGGGCGCGGCGACTCGGTTACAGCGCGGATGACGTTGTCCATACCTTGCGCGGTCGCCGCGACGTCGAGGGACTCAACGACGCGCTCGCTCGCGCGGGCGAGGGAAGCGCCGTCGCGGTGATTGGCGGGGGTTTCATCGGCGCCGAAGTGGCGACGGCCTTGCACGCCCGTGGTTTTTCGCCGGTGATCCTCGAAGTCGCCGAACGTCCCCTGCTCGGCGTCCTGGGTCCCGAAGTCGCCGGCTGGCTCGAAGGATTACCCCAGGACGCGGGCATCGAACTTCGTACGTCCCAGCAGATCGCGGACGTCGTGGCGCGCGATGAGCACGTGGTAATCCGTTTCGTCGACGGGGACGAACTCGTCGTGCCAACGGTCGTCGTCGGTGCGGGGGCGGTCGTGAACGAGGAGTGGCTCACCTCGTCGGGACTCGAGGTCGACAACGGCGTCGTCGTCGACGAGAATCTCCTCGCTACCGAGAACGTCGGGGCCATTGGTGACGTCGCGCGCTTCACGTGGCAGAGCGCACTGGGCCCCCAGCGCGTGCGCATCGAGCACTGGCAGGTCGCCAATGACCACGCCGCGCACCTGGCTCACTTCCTCACGACCGGCAACTCACTCGCGCACACCTTGGTTCCGTACTTCTGGTCGGACCAATACGGAAAGAAGATCCAGGTCCTCGGACATCCGTCGCCCCACGACGACGTGGTAATGGTGAGTGGTTCGATCGTCGAGGGCAGGTGGGTAGCGCTCTATTCGCGCGCGGGACTGGTCAGCGGCGTGGTGACGCTCGCGAATCCACGTGGCCTGATGCTCTCCAAGGTGCTGCTCGACGAACCGACGTCGATCGACGACGCACGATCGAGGTCGCCGTGGTCCCCTTAGTGGTGGGCGTGTCTCTCTAGAACTTCACGGTGCTGAGTTCGGGAATCGTTCGCTCCGCCCGGGCGATCATCGCGCGCCACGTGGCGCGACGCTGCGATCGTTCGTCGTCGCTCAGTTGCGGAAGAAACTCCTCACGAGGGTGCCAGAGGCGCTCAACGTCATTGGTGGAGAGATGACCGCGGGCGACGAGCGCCATGAGTCCTGCGCCGCGCGTGGTGGCCTCACGTTCGGGCGACACCGCGACTCGCACACCACTGAAGTCGGCCACGCATTGCAGGAGGAACACGTTGGCACTCATGCCGCCGTCCACGCGTAGCTCGTCGATGGCGAGCAACGAGTCGCGCTGCGCCGCTTCGAGCAAGTCCGCGCACCGATGAGCGATGCCCTCGAGGACGGCGCGCACGAGGTGGGCCTTGGACGACGCGTGGCTGAGTCCGAGGAACGCCCCGCGCGCGCCGAAGTCCCACTCGGGCGTACCAAGACCCGAGAAGGCGGGCACGAACCACACGCCATCACTGGTCGTAATCGACGTCGCCAGTGAGGACGATTCCTCGACGTTCGATAGCAGGCCCAAGGAGTCGCGGAGCCATTCCACGCAGGACCCGGCCGCGAGGGCAATGGCTTCGAGGCCCCACGTCACCGTGTCCTCGTCGCTGCGCGCGATGATGGGAAAACAACCCGAGGCGAGCGCCACGTTCGACGACGGGGCGAGTTGGGTGCCGACGAGGTCGAGCATGGCTCCCGTGCCGAGCGTCAGTTTTGCTCCGCTGGTCACACAACACTGTCCAAAGAGTGACGCCGATTGATCGCCCACGAGTGCGCTGATCGGGGGCGAGCCGTCGAGTTCGCTGGCGTAGGCGTGCGTCCCCTGGGTGGGCACGAGACGTGGCATCATCGCCACGTCGAGTCCGAGGGCCTCGAGGGTCCTCTGGTCCCAGCTCTTCGCCTCGAGTCCAATGAGACCCGTCACCGCGGCGTTCGATTGGTCGCTCACGTGTGACGCGCCCTCGCTCAAGTGCCACGTGATCCAGGACTCAATGGTGGCGAACTTGAGGTCGCGCGCGTGACGACCTGCTTGTTCGACGAGCCACTGCGCCTTCGTGGCGGATTGGTTCGGTGCGAGACGGATGCCTTGGCCTTGTAAGACGAGACAGTTGATCACCGTGCGAAGGTCCTGCCAGCTGAGCGCGGGACCCACCGCTTCGCCCGTGACGCCGTCGAAGACGATGGTCGTCGCGCGCTGATTCGTGATGCCCACCGCGTCACAGGGCCCACCCTCGTCGAGTGTACGTTTCGCGAGCGAGAAGACCGTCTGACGTATCTCGTGGGGATCGAGTTCCACCTCGCCGGGCGAGGGCGTGGCCACGTGAAGGGGTGCGCGCTGCACGCACGACACGTGACCCTGGGTGTCGACGAGCGCGGTGCGAACCGACGTGCTGCCGACGTCGATGGCGAGGGCGTTCACCACGCGGGGCCACCAATCCCGAGCGCACCGGGATTGAGAATATTGTCAGGGTCGAGTTCACGTTTGAGGGCGACCAGCAAGTCGTACCCGGCGCCGAGCGCCTCACGCATAAATCGGGCACGATTTCTGCCAACGCCGTGGTGGTGACTCAGTGCACCTCCACTGGCCAACACCGCTCGAGTCGCGACGTCCCACGCGTGTCGGTAAAACGCACGCACGTCACCCTCGGGTTTCGCGGCGAAGGTGAAGTACAGGCACGCACCGTCGTGGTAGGCGTGACTCTGGTGGACCGAGGCGACGAACATGCCGTCGAGGCAGCGCAACGCCGAGGTGACCTCGTCGTGCATCGACATCAGAGTCGACCAGGGACCCGCGACTTCGAGCGTGTCGACGACGAACCCGCGCTCCCACAGCGGCGCGAGCGCACTCACGTCGTTTCGGTGCTCACGCCAGCGCTCGACGAGCGCGACGTCGAGTGTCCGAGCTGACGCGCACTCGGCCTCGACGATGTCGAACGCGGCGTCGACGAAACCCTGGCCCCCCTCGTCGAGCACGATGAGCACACATCCAGGGACCTCGAAGTTTCTCATCGACTCAGTGGCGTCGTAGAGGCGAAGGACCGCGGGCGACGCGTCGCGCTGGAGAATTCGTCGACAGGCGTCGAGACCGTCTTCGAAATTCTCAAAACTGAACGCGGCGCGACGCTCGTAGGTCGCACGGCGCCGAGCGACCAGCGTCGCCTCGGTGATGATCGCGAGCGTGCCTTCACTGCCGACGAAGAGCGCCATGAGGTCTGGTCCCACCGCTCGACGTGGCGCACCGCCCCCGAGTTCGAGCACGTCGCCGTTCGCCAGCACCACGGTAAGGGCGCGCACGATGTCCTCGATCTTCCCGTAACGATTTGAGAGTTGCCCGGCGCCCCGACAGGCGATCCAACCGCCCACCGTGGCGAGGTCGAACGACTGGGGGAAGTGTCCGACCGTCCAGCCCCGCTCACCCACGAACGCTTCGAGCTCGGGCCCGAAGACCCCCGCTTGGACCCGCACCGTGCCCGCGATCTCGTCGAGCTCGTGTATCGCGTTGAGCCGCGTGAGGTCGAGCGCGATGGCGCCGTCGACGGGGACCGCGCCACCGAGCACGCCCGAACGCCCTCCCTGTGCGGTGACGCTCAGCGCGTGCGACGAAGCGACGCGTAGCACCGTACTCACCTGTGTGGTGCTGGTGGGGTAGACAACGGCACCGGGCCAGTGCGGGACCTCACCGCGCGCGACGACCCCGATCGACAGTGGCCACCAATCGCGCCCGTGCTCGGCGCGCGTGGCGTCACTCGTCTCGTACGCGATACCCGCAACGTCGAACTGATGGAGAACGTCGTGCGCCAACGCCGTGGGCACGTGGGCGTCGAAGGAACCCTTGGGGTAGTCGTTGGGCATCGTGGGCGTGGTCACGTGCGCACCCTAGAGCGACAGACCGGCGGCCGCGAGTTCACGCTCGACGAGATGCTCGTACTGTTGAATCTCTCGTTCGCGTCGCGCCTCGTCCCAGCCGAACTCGGGGGCGACGAGCTCGGCGATAGCGCGAGCCGATTTACGCGTAGCCCTGGCGTCGTAGAGGTGCGCTCGAGTGCGTCGAGTGAGCAGGTCAATCAGCGACGTCGCCATCTCGTGACGCGCCCCGTAGACGAATTCGGCCTTGATGAACGGTTGACCTTCGATCACCACGTCGTTAAGTGAGGGATCCGCTTTGACGAGTGCGAGTACCTCTCGTGCCTCGACGCCGTAGCGCTCGTAGAGGTGGCTTTCGAGCCGGTTACTCGGTCGCCACGTACCGTAACCGTGCAAACGCAGTTTCTTCGTTCGGACTCTTCCCAGGTGGTCGAAGTAGGGGGACAGGGCGTCCACGGCGTCTTGGGCCATTTGCCGGTAGGTGGTCCATTTACCACCCGTGACGTGCACGACGCCGTCCTTCGTGTCAGTGACTTGATGGCGACGAGAGAGATCGGCGGTTCGCTCGCTCATCGTCGCACCGTCGTGCGGCGCGAGGAGCGGCCGCAGTCCCGCCCAGAGGCCGGTGACGTCGTCGGGGACGAGATTCGACGACGTCCATTCGTTGACGGTGTCGAGCAGGTAGGCGACGTCTTGGGGCGTGCACTCGGGGCCGTCCAGGTCACCCTCGTACGCGGTGTCGGTCGTGCCGATGTACGTGTAGGGCACGTCGTCGAAGGGCACGACGAAGATGCTGCGTCGATCGCCCGGTACCGTCAGGACTGCGGCCACGTCCACGGAGAGGCGCGCGCGGGGTACCGAAACGTGTACGCCTTTCGCGGGCGTGATGCGGTGTGACGCTTCGTTCTCGGCCATGGTGAAGATGTGATCGGCCCAGACGCCGGTGGCGTTGACGATGGTTCGTGTCCTTATTGCGAATTCGTGCCCGTTGAGTTCGTCCCGGCACACCACCTCGTCGACTCGTCCGGTCGAATCGTGATGGACGCTCAGCGCGCGCACGTAGTTGGCCGCGTGCGCGTTGAAGTCGAGCACGGCGGTGCGCGCCAGGGTGAGGGCCACTCGCGCGTCATCGCCGCGGGCGTCCATGTAAAGGAAACCTGCGACGAGTTGTTGCGTCTTGAGGGTGGGGAAGTGTCCGAGGACCTCGGACTTGGTGATGCGACGGTACCGGGTGCCAATGCGCCAGCCACCAGTGAGGTCGTAGATGCGTAGCGCGGTCGCGTAGCCACGCGCGAGGGTCTTGGACACGACGCCGTTCTTTCCGAAAAGTGGAATGAGGAATGGCAGGGGACGCACGAGGAATGGTGCGTTGTCCAACAGTCGTTGGCGTTCGCGAAGATTCTCGTAGACGAGGCGGAATTCCTTCTGTTGGAGGTAGCGAAGACCGCCGTGGACCATTTTGGATGACTTCGAGCTCGTGCCGGACGCGAAGTCACCCGCGTCTATGAGGGCCACCCGCAGCCCCCGTGAAGCGGCGTCGACGGCGACTCCCGCGCCGGTCATACCCGCTCCGATTACGACGACGTCAAAGGTGGTGCTCGCCATCGCGCGTAGTGACTCCGCGCGTAGGAAATTGCTCACTCGCTCATGCTTCCACAACCAGGGAGGTAACTTGAAACGTGGACTTCGCACTGCCCGAGGAACTGATGGCGCTCCAGGCCAGCGTGCGCAAGCTGGCGACCGACAAGATCAAACCCCGAGCGCGGGAGATCGATTCGACCTCTGAGTATCCCCAGGACATCTTTGACGACTTGCGACGGGCCGACCTCCTCGGTCTTTGCATCCCGCGCGAGTACGGTGGTTCGTCGGCCGGGATTCTCGGCCTCACGCTCGCTATCGAAGAGGTGACCAAGTACTCGAACGTCATTGGCCTGATGTTGTTGCTGACCCGACTTCCCACTGGACCACTGATGATCGCGGGATCCGAGAGCCAAAAGCAACGTTATTTGCCAGGGATCGCGAACGGCACGGCACGAGCGTCATTCTGTCTCTCCGAGCCCGGTGCCGGTTCGGACGTCGCGGGCATGCTCACGCACGTCGTCGCTGATCCCGACGTTGCGAACGGGTATCTGTTGAGCGGCACGAAGTGCTGGATCTCGGGCGGCATGCAGGCGGACTGGTTCGTCGTCTGCGCGAAGCTCGGTGATCCGGCGTCGCGTCGTCATTCCGAGATCGGTGCGTTCATCGTGGACGCCAAGAGCCCAGGCGTGACCCGTCCTCGCGTGGATCGAAAAATGGGCGTCAAGGGGATCGACACGACGGAAATTCACTTCGACCAAGTGAAAGTCTCACCCGATGACGTGATCGACGGGAGCTTCGGATTGATCATGCAGTCGCTCAACGCCATGCGACCTGTCGTCGCGGCACGAGGCATCGGTCTCGCCGAAGGGGCATTGATGTACGCCACGGAGTACGTCAAGAATCGTCCCGCGTTCACGAAGACCATCGCGGACTTCCAAGGTATTCAGTGGGAGATCGCCAAATGCGCGACGGAGATCGAAGCAGCACGACTACTGACCTATCGAGCCGCGTGGATGGCTGATCAAGGCCTGTATACGAAGAAGGACGTTGCCGCACTTTCGATGTGCAAGTACTACGCCACTGAGGTGGCGGTGAAGGCGTCGGGACTCGCCGTGCAACTCCTGGGCGCGGCTGGCTACATGGAGGAACATCCCACCGAGATGTACTACCGCGACGCGCGTCAACTGACGATCGTCGAAGGGACCAGTCAAGTGCAGTTGGGTCTCATCGCGCGAGGCGTGCTCGGTCACGACCTGTGGTGGGACTGAACGCCCATCGCTCGAGGCCGAACCTACACTGACAACGTGAGCGGACCACTGGCGGGGGTGAAGGTCGTGGAGTTGGCGGGGGTCGGGCCGGCTCCCTTCGCCTGCATGTTGCTCGCCGACATGGGCGCCGACGTACTTCGGTTCGAACGTGGCGACCCCGACGCGAGCCGTGACGAAGGATGGGATCTGCTCAATCGCTCACGTCATTCCGTGGCCCTCGATCTGAAGAACGACGCGGGGCGCGCCCTCGTGCTCGAACTCTGTGAGCAGGCGGAGATATTCATCGAAGGATTTCGACCTGGCGTGACCGAGCGCCTCGGACTCGGTCCCCACGACGTGTGGGAGCGAAACGAGCGGATCGTCTACGGACGAATGACTGGCTTTGGTCAAGAAGGGCCGCTCGCCGAACGCGCCGGACACGACATCAACTACGTCGCGGTCTCGGGAGCGTTGTGGCCCCTGGGTCGCGAAGGTGAACGACCGGTGCCGCCGCTCAATCTCGTGGGCGACTTCGGCGGTGGGTCGCTCTATCTCGCTCTCGGTGTCGTCGCCGCGCTCGTGCACGCACGGACCACGGGGGTGGGACAGGTCGTCGACGCCGCGATGGTCGACGGTTCCGCGTCGCTGCTCACCATGACCCATTCGTTCATCAATTCAGGATTCTGGCGCGAGGAACGCGGCGTCAACATCCTGGACACCGGCGCGCACTTCTACGAGGTCTACGAGACCGCCGACGAGAAGTACGTGGCGGTGGGGGCGATCGAGTCGAAGTTCTACGAGGTGCTCCTCGAGCGCCTCGGTCTCGCGCACGAGCCGTTGCCTGATCAGATGGATCGTGACCATTGGCCCGAGATGAAGGAGCGTTTCGCGCAGATCTTCGCGGGTAAGACACGCGACGAATGGACCGAGGTCTTCGAAGGGTGTGACGCGTGCGTCACTCCCGTCCTTTCACCCGTCGAAGCGGCGACGCATCCCTACAACACGACGCGTCAGGTGTTTCGCACGACTGGAACGGTCCAGCCCAATCCGGCGCCACGTTTTTCTGCGACGCCGAGCGCTATTCGAATGAGTCCCCAGCATCCCGGTGCTGGGACCTACGAAGGTCTCGCTCGCTGGGGCGTCAGCGAGGAGCGCAGTGCGTCGTTGAAGGCGGCCGGGGCGTTTGGCTAGATGTTCACGACGGGGCACGTGAGGGTGCGGGTGATACCCGGGACCTTTTGGATCGCTCCCACGATGAACTTACCGAGGTCATCGACGCTGTCCGCGCCGCAGCGGACGATCACGTCGTAGGGTCCGGTGACCTCGAACGCTTCGACCACGCCAGGCACGGCGCGCGTGGCGTGCACGACCGCTTCACTTGAACCAATTTCGGACTGAATCAAGATGTACGCCTGGACCGACATGGTGAACCTTTCGTTTCTCGTGCCTCTATCTTGCACGTTTTCCAAGAAAATCGCTAATCGTCGCGGAAGCGTTTTCCGATGTGCCACTGGTGGCAATAGTCGCACCGGTAGGCGTTGAGTTCGACGCCGTCGAGCGTCCACGCGAACTGGGCCGCACTCCTCGCCTCGGACTCGGTGCGGTAGGCGGTCTTGGGGGTGCCCTCGCGCGTGAAGTGTGACGCGACGCGTCCGATCGGCCTCGTCGTCGGGGTCACGCGGCGTCGCTTCTTCATGGCGTAACGACCTTACTCACGTCACTAGTCTCGAAGCCGTGAGTATCCAAGTCGATCACGAGCTCGTCCAAGAGTCCACGAGTCAAGTGGACGAAGGTGACCACGAACGTTTCACTCACATCGTGCTCGAGGGCTACACGCCCAAGGACGGCGAGTTCGTGCCCCTCGAGAACTCGGTCGTCGGAGGGATTATTAACGCGACGCCCGTCAGGGCGCTGTGCGGCAAGGTCTGGGTCCCGGGTCGGGACCCTCAGAAGTATCCGCTTTGTCCGACGTGCAAGGAGATCGCGACCTCGTTAGGTTGGACGCTTCCGAACGGTTGAAGTCGTCACGCGCGAGCCACGGTTATGAGGACGTGCCGTCCACGCGTTAGTCGCCACGTCGAAGTCGTTAGAGTTTGGCTGTGCCAAATGCGCTCTTCGTCCGTCACCACCACGAGGACCATCCCGGATTGATTGGAGAAGCGTTTACGTCGCGTGGTTACAGCTGTGACCTCGTGATGATGGATGCGTCGACGCCCACGCCACATCTCGAAGGCTACGACGTCCTCGTCATCTTGGGATCGTCAAGTTCGGTCAACGACCCCGACGTTCACTCGGCCTGGTTCGGTCGAGAACTGCAGCTCCTGGAGGAGGCGGTTCGTCGCGAGTTGCCGATCCTCGGCATCTGCTTTGGCGCTCAGGCGTTGTGCCGGGTCTTCGGTGGCACCGTCGAACGCGCGGACGTACCCGAAATCGGATGGTACGAGGTTGAGTCGAGCAACGACGCGCCACTCGGGCGCGGACCCTGGTTCGAGTTTCACTTCGACCGATGCGTGTTGCCACCCTCGGCGCAGCTGTGGGCGCGCACCGAGCACGCCGTGCAGGCGTTTTCCGTGGGTCGCAACCTTGGCGTACAGTTCCACCCCGAGATTGACGACGCGCAATTGCGCGACTGGTTCAACGCGGACCAGAGCGAGCACCCGCGTCAATTCGCTTCCCGTGAGGAACTACTCGCCCAAACCGTCCAAGAGACACCCGCCGCTCGCGTACGCGCGCTCGAGCTGGTCGACGCGTTTCTCGCGCACGCGACGAACTAGAACATCGTCGCGAGCGATAGCTCGCGCGAGCTACGCCTCGACGGCCTTGGGTTGGGCGACGTGGATGCGATTCTTTCCCTCGTTCTTGGCGACGTACATCGCGGCGTCGGCTTCGTCGATGACCTTTGACGCGTGCGACGAGTCCGCGAATCCGGTCTCGTGAAAGTCACCGAAGGCAACACCCACGCTCACGGTGACCTCGTAGTCGACGCCCCCGACGTTGAACGGTGGGGCGAAGGCCGCGACAATTCTCTTCGCCACGTCCACACCAATGATCTGATCGTCGAAGTCCTCGGAGGACTTCTGCGCGGGATTCGATCGGTGCCACGGTTCGACCACGAGGACGAACTCGTCGCCGCCGACGCGGGCCACGGTGTCGCCCTCTCGTAGGACGTGACGCAGTCGTTCGGCGGCCTCGATGAGCAGCGTGTCACCGGCGGCGTGGCCGCCCGTGTCGTTGACCTCCTTGAAACCGTCAAGGTCGCAGAACAACACCGCGATTTGGCGTTGCTCGCGGGCCGAACGGCTGAGGGCGGCCTTGAGGCGGTCGAGCAACAGTGCGCGGTTGGGGAGTTCGGTGAGTTCGTCGTGCAGCGCGTCGTGGAAGAGTCGTTCCTCCGCCACCGCCTCATCCGTCACGTCACGCAGCACGGTGAGCACTTCGAGGACACTGCCACCCTTGTCACGGCGAAACGGCACCATCTCTCGTTGGATCCAACGCCATGATTCATCCGCGTGCAGCATGCGGTAACGATGCTTCAAGATCTTGTCGTCACGCATCATGGCGGCCTGCGCGTTGTGCGCGCGATACAACACGCGATCGTCGGGGTGTACGAGCATCTCTATCTGTTCGGGACCCAATGGATTCGCGTCGGAATTCTGTCGTCCGAGCAGGTCGCGGTCCCTCGAACCAAAGAGGATATTGCCGCTGCGAATGTCGGTGATCAACGTGTAGTCGGGCGAGGCGAGGAAGGCCGCGCGCAACAGCATGTTCGTCTCGAGGACTTCGTTCTCCGCCTCCACGCGTTCGGTGACGTCGGCCACGACCCCTTCGAGTCGCACGAGTTGGTCGCCGTCAAAGACGCTACGGGCTCGTGCCTCGAACCAACGGGTGGCTCCGTCGTTGGCGCGCAGAATACGGTAACGAAATTCGGCGGGCGCACCTCGGCGACACGACGCCAATGCCTCATTGACGATATCTAGATCCTCGGGATGGACGTAGGACGTGGCTTTGTCGTACTTGTGTTGGAGTTGTTTGGTCGCGAGACCGTGTAACGTCGCGAGACCCTGGGACCACGTGATGACGTCGCTCTCGATATCCCATTCCCACGAACCCGAGTGTCCGATGTCCTCGGCGTCGCGAAGTCGTCGTCGTTCCTCGCGAAGATTCTGTTCCGAGTCGCGCAGCGCCGCGATCGTGCCTCGGTCCGCCGTCACGTCAAGGGCGTAGCCAATGCCCGCGACGATCGTGCCACTCTCATCGACGAGCGGGGCAATCGAATGAAGAAACGTTCGGTCGCCGACGTTGACGTCGAACTTGGCCTCGTGTCCCTCAAAGACAGCGCGATACGGCGGTTCGAGGACGGCGGCGACTTCGGGCGAGAAAACCTCGAAGATGGTGTGATTCTCGACCGACGTCTGCGCGAGTCCGACACTCTCTAAGCCGCGACCGCCGGCGCACAGATAACGGAGCGATGAGTCGAAGACGGCGATGGCGCCCTCGGGGAAGTGCTGCACGATCGGGTGCATTCCCGCGGTCTTGACGATGTCGAGCAACTCCGCACCGGAGTCTCGGGGCTTTGACCGATCCGATTTGCGTTCACCCTTAGAAACGGTCACGATCGTCGTTCCTTCGGTCTTTTCTAGATCCAACGTCGTGCTTTTGTCGGAGCCGAGGAATAAAACTCGCGTGCCCTGCCACTTCTCCACCTCCTGCCATGGTCATTGATTGAAGGCGATACTGGTGCACCCACGATATATGCCGCCAATATTCAGACAAGGGGTTTTGGATTAAAAATATTTTAAGCGCCGCCTGACGTCGTGGTAGTGGGTCAGTTTCACCCTGCGCTGGCTAATGCCAGCTGGGCTCTACCGGCCCAAAGGATATTGCGCGCGGCGTTGAG
>Ga0116227_10008130_pt1 | contig 19983 bp, 16 predicted proteins | sample S1TSphgellanicum_FD_89693 | JGI IMG/M metagenome (GOLD analysis project Ga0116227, IMG submission 89693) | Host-associated microbial communities from peat moss isolated from Minnesota, USA - S1T2_Fb - Sphagnum magellanicum MG | ecosystem: Host-associated > Plants > Peat moss > Unclassified... | reverse complement strand
ATATATATATATATATATATATATATATTTTAAATTTTTCTACTTATGATTTGTTAATGTGAAATATGTACAATTTACATTTTAACTAAATATGTGTAATTATCGTGACGTAATTTTGCTTTAAAATATATGGTTTTTGTACAAACCATGAATACTAAATTTTGCAAAAAATTTGCACAAACCTATGAAGCTGATAAATTTGCGATGTGGAACTTGATTCTTGATTTTATTTATGTTTGGAACTAGAACTTAAGCATTTGTATATTTTTATTTTATTTTTTAAAACAAAGTTTCTTTGGACCCAACATAATTTATCATGTACAAAGTTATGTGTTAAATGTTTTCCCCCTCCACCTCAAACCCATAAACATGAAAAATTAGACAGTCCAATTTGAAAAACTATTTAAATGCTTCAACATGACCCAATCATTACAGTCGACCAATAGCAAAATGATTTTTTTAAATTTCACCTTGAGGTTGGATTTTTGTATCTAATGCAAATGTTAAAAGTCCAAATCCATTTTAACACTATTTGAAGGATGTATTCATCCAAGCACAATGTACATGCCATTTCACTATTAATGAACTTACTATTTCAAGGATATTATAATGTGAAACCAAAACCTTCGTCACAAAACTTAGAAAACACTTGAGTGTGTGTATATGAATTTTGAAAACCTTGATTTTTTTTAATGCACACATCACTTGTTTTAATTTTTAACATGTTATGCCCAAGGTTTTTCTTTTTGAGTTTTGTGAAATAAGTGGGTTGGCCATATTCCCCAAGAAATGATAGGCAAATTTGGCTATATGTTAGAGAGCCCAAATTTTATGTTAGAAAAAATTTTAATTCATGTTTATGTGTTGGTGACATTCTAAAACTTGTTATTTAAATATGGCAAATTTAGTTTTTTCCTCAAAATATGGTGAAATTGACATTATCATTTTTTCGTCATCAAAGTTGTGATATTTTGTACATGTGTGGACAAATCTAACATATAATTTTTAAAATTCAACATGATATGGACTTTTGAGAAAAATCATTATTTGTAGTGACAAAAAAATTCATTAAAAATAACATACAATTGATATGATGTGAAATCTTTGAAACTTGCTTTTGTTAATATATTATATAATAGTCATAATATCAATGATTGGACCATTTTAAAGTTCATTTTTTTCCTATTAATTATAACATCCCTTATTTTCACTTTAACTATGCATAACTTCTAAAAATTTATGCATTATGGAGTAAAAATACATACATCACATAGATATTCCAATTTATAATTTCAAACTATATCTTTAAATTTATAACTCCAATTTTTAGAATACATGTGCTCAATTTGAATTAGATTCACACTGGATATGGGCACAAGCATGTTAAAGTAGGCCAATTGGTGATCCTTGTTCAACAAATAAAAATAAGTGGAAAATAGATTTTGAAAATTTGAAATTTAGGCCTTTTACCAATGTTATAAATTTCAGGGTGTATTAGCCATATTAAATAAATCATGTGTGGCCATCCCCAATCTATATTAATTCAAAATATTTTATTTATTGCAAATTTAGATCTAATGTTTTTTCCAAATCAAACTATTCAAATGATGACTTTGCATGCAAATGAAGGACATTCATGAAATGTGGGGTCAGACTTGGCGACTACCTCCTCCTAAGGCCCTTATTTTGAAAACGTTCCCACCTTAAAGTTTTATTCCACACATAAATGTTGCCCTTTTAAATGATGAAATTTTGTATACATAAGTAATTTTTGGGGATTTAGAAAAAATGGAAAATCTTGTTTAAATTTTTTATTTTGTAAGGTAGGCTTGACAATAACCCATCCATTATAACATAACATGATTTTCCATATGGCAATAGGCCATGGTGTGACAATAAAAAAAGGAATACACATAGATTTCACAAACAATTTTAGTGCTTACTACACTTGTGACATCTTTAAGATGTAAGTCAATATTAAATCTCCACTCAATCAAAAGATCCTTTGAACAATTTGCAATGGAAACCAAAAAATCAAAACTTCAATTTTGAAGACTACTTATAATTTACTTGCAACCATTTGTAGTCCTCATACAATTTACCAAATCATTTTCAGTTGTCTTAATTCTAACCATGAATGCATCTAGATTTCTTGGAATATAGCCAAAGATTAGTATTATTAATGTTCTACAGGTTGTTTGAACTATTAACCTTAACTTATATCATGTAATGCAACAACTAGAGTTCTTTAATGCAACTTTCAAGATTCCCAACCCTTTTTTTCCCTTTTATCTTCCTATTATAACAAGGTCCTACCCTTAGCATGTGTAATCAACATAAGGTTATGTGAAATCACTCAAGGTATGGGCAAATACACTTTGATTAAACCTATTTTATTGATTCCATCTCTAAGTGCACATATTGATTTATGACATTTGTTGTATTTCTACCTCACCACAAAGATACCCAAAAAAAGGTTTTTCATGTCTCTTGCCCCAAGACTAACCACCCATATGGACTTGAATCCTTAAATTTTCTTTCTTTTATTGAATGCATAATTCATAAACCATTATATGCCCATTCAACAATAGCTCTAACCACCTCACGATCTTCATAATTCAACATCAACCCTTCATAAAATTTCAAAGTACATGATATGTCGTAACCTATCTACGATTAGCATAACAAAAGAAACAATAACAACTACTATTTTTATCCAACATCCCACACAAGTATATTTGAGCTTATCACCTTGCCCATGTTCTCTCATCTTATTTCGTCCCCTTGCCATCCTCCTATCTTCCATTGCATAGCTCCTAATCATCTCCTTGTGAAACTTTTTCAATCCTTCATAAATGTGGCATCATCCTCTACCAATAGCAACTCGCCCAAAAACAATGATAAAATTTGCATTACACATAAAGAATAAAACACATTTCCTCATCCTCTACTTGCCCACTTGAATTCACTTTTCAAAAACAACCAATTGAGGTTCCATATACCCAATGTTTATCCTTTTCTAAACACCACATATACAATTTACTAAAAAAAGAAGGATGAAACCACACAAAGTTACTTTGTATATTCATGCACCCCATACTTTATATTTTGTACAAGAAAACTATACCTTGTACCCTTGGATTTAGATAACATGTGACACAATGTTTGTCATCTATAATCATTTATTCTACAAGGGTAGGAATTCGTGTTATAATGTATCTAGTTTGAAGTGTTAAATTTGGAACCGAGTGATTTAGAAATTGAAACAACCAAGCTCAAACCCACATTTATAACAAAATTTAAAATGTCAAAACCAAGATTGAAGGTTTTCTTTAAAACAAGCCAAGACCAAAGGTTCTTTTAAAAAGAACAATTGCACAACATTAATAGAAACTTTATAATCAGGTACCCACACATAGTATTTTGGATAACATGTGGCATAGTCTTTGCATTCTCTCCTAGTCATCTACTATGAGGACACAAACTTCTACCTTATTTCATGTACATATACCTTGTACTTTTGTAGAAAAGTTAAACTTTGTACCCCATGTGCATATTCTTGTACAAGAAAGTATACATTGTACCCATGTATTTAGATACAATAATATGGCCACACAATTTCTAAACTCTCTAGCCATCCACCAAAAGCATCCTTCTCTAATTGATAAAATTTCGCTAATATCTGAAATTAAAATTAAAAAATGAAGTGATTTTGGAGCTTTTCAATTTCCATAAATTAGGGGGGGGGAGTAGAAACCATTAGATTTCTATACCTATTTTTTTTAGTGTGTAGCCAAAAATATAGAAAGATGATTAAATATTTGTACTTCATATCTTGTTTATAATATGGGGCCAAATTTGGCCAAACATTCCTAAGGATGATCATCATTTCAAACAAAAATCCCTAAAAAAAATCAACTATGAAGATAAAAATTTATACCTTATACTAATGTACCTACATGTTGTACCTTTATATAAGAAGTTATATTTTGTATTCTAATGTAGTTGTTTCTATTCTAAATAGGTAGGCATGTAGCTAGCTAGTCATGAATGTTGGGATACAAGCCTTGTCACCCAACTCTTTCACTCCTTTAAAGTTCTTTCAATCCTTGCCAAAGGTTAGTTAGCATGTTTGCTAGTTTTTTTTTTCCTAAAACACAATAGCAAACTTGACCAACAAGTTGTTGGCACCTTAAAGTCAAGTTCAATGGTAGAACACTTATAAGACTTTCACCTACATACTAGTGGGTTTAAACTCAAAGCCTTTTTTGAAGTCCCAGGTACCTAATCAAGGGTTATACCACGAAGCATGTTATCGTTAAGGTTTGCGTGTGACTTGAACAATGATGGTTTTGGTTTTTTTTTTTTGTGATGGATTGCATTGTCTCTTGTGTCTTAATGGTTGCCATTGGGATGTAGCTATATATGTAGAGGAAAAAATGCAAAGATCGTGAAAAAGAGATAAAATTAGATGTAGAGCAACCTTTTTTGTCAATTATGTTTTGAAGCCCAAGAGATGATTGTCCAAAAAAACATTTAAACAAATATGACCAAATCCCATAAATAAAAGTAAACTAAAGATCCTTTTATATTATTAACTACTTAATGAAACTAGTAGGAATATTGCTACTAATACTATTGTAATTTATATTAGTTAGTTGTGAAGAGTGAGGACCTCAAAGTTTTTTTTTTTTTTTTTTTTTTGTGAGGGGCATATTTGATTGACCCAACATTTTTTAAAAAAAAATCAAGTTTTGGATCGTCTCAAAATAGATATATTGTAGTCTCATCTTGTTTATATCAGTTGTTGGAATGGAACTTGGGGCAATATGAAGAAATAGATGTTTTCCATTGTTGGACAAGTACTAAACATAGGTTTAAAACTGTTTCTTAGTGGGTTTTCAAGTAAAAAATCTATTGGGCATATCCTTGGGTGCTACCTAGGTTGATATTTAGATTTTTGGATATGAAATTTAAAATACTCAATTCATTAAAAACCAAGTTTAAAAAAAAAAATTGATACCTAGGTAGGTTTTATGAATAACTATGGGTTTGGTTTTTATGGGTCTAGGAGTAGGGAGTCTAGAGTTATTAAATTTTAAGATTTAAGGAGGCAAGGTTTAGGTTTAAGGTTAGGAGTTAGGAGGTGATGTTTAGGTTTAATGTTAGGAGGTGTTGTTTTTCCCATGGGGAAGCATGATTATATGTTGTTCATCGCTAAAATCGCCATGGTGATTCATGTATGTTTTTTCTTTCTTCCCATCCTCTTTATGTTTTTGTTGGTGTTTGGTGTTCAATGTGTTGTTGTTGGTTGGTGATCATCGTGTTGTTGTTTATGTCTTCTGTTCATTGTGTTTTTGTTGCTACCTAGTGTTGTGTTGCTCATGCCTAATGCTCATCATGTTGTTGCTATTAAAGTTCATTGTGGTTTTGCTATTACCTAGCATTCATCATGTTTTTGTTGTTGTTTCACATTCATTGTGTTGCTGTCAATTGATGTCCATTGTGTTGTTGATGTTGCCTTACGTTCATCATGTTGTTTTAATGCTTGACATTCATCATGTTGTTATTACTTAAGGTTCATCATGTTATTGTTATGCCAAACATTCATTGTTTTTTGTTGATGCTCAACATTCATCGTGTGCTTGTTGTTACTTTGTGCTCATCATGTTGATGTTGTTAATAATCATAATCCTAAAAGTTAAAAATCAAGTTTTAAGAATGGCTTAATATAACCAACTAATTTAAATGAGTTAAAAACCGGTTGAGAAAAACTTGTTGGGCATGAATTTTAAAAAAATAAAAAATAGATTGGTTATAAAAGAAAACTTTTAAAAAATTAAAACCATTTCGATTCTTAAAAAATCAAAGTGTTTTTGTATCAATGTAGAGCAAAAGGTGTCTTCATCAAAGTGTGATTTTTGTTTCAACAAAGTGGCCAAAGTTATTGGTTCCCCAAAGGTGCACGTAGCCTCTTTCATCAATTACAAGAAATTTCTTGCTTACTTGTGTTTTTGGTCAAGTTTTACCTAGGCTAATGGCAAGAGGCATGAAGTTATTAATGCTTCTCTTTGTAGCTAGGAGCCCCTCACAATACATGGAATAACACAAACCAAAAAAATCCCAACACCTATCCTTGTTCTCCCCAAAGAAAAAATATTGTACCTTTATGCAGTGCTTCATTGGTTGAATATAATTTCTTTTCCTAACAATGTTCATCGCCTATTTTTGCCTAGCTTAATAGCCCCTTCCAAGAGTTGGGGTACTTATTGGAACTTATCATTAAAATATGGAGACTTGGAACCTTTCTTTTATCTAAAATTTTGAAAATTTGGGCCATTTTTTATACATATTTTTTAATAGGTCCAAATCATATTTTTCAAGTCAGAATTTAGAAAAACTTTGGCAATAAGAAAATTTCACTAATGTCACAAAGAAAAACAAAAAAGCCCTACATTTCAAATTAACAATCATCCATGCAAAAGCTCAAACATTGAATTTTAGCTAGAAATCATGGTGATTATCTTTTCCTTTTTAAAAAAATAATATTATAGTAGTTAAATAAGTTTTACAAGTTCATTAAAAAATAAAATAACACAATCAAGTCTCAAGATTGACTTACTTTGCAACAACAAAGGAAGCTTGAGTTGGTTGTTGTCTTCTGAATGTAATTGCATGTGTTAATGGATTTGGCACAATTGCACATGTTGTTGGATTGCTTACTTGTGGGGGTAGATGAATGGTTAATGATGTACCTACCTACACATGTTGTGCTTTTCTCTCCAAGCCATGTAGTAGTTGTTGTTGTTAAATGGTGCATGATTCTTGTTGGGAATTAATGAACTTGAGCTCATCTACCAACTTTCAAACTAATGTTGATTCTACTACTAACAAGAAGAGGGTTATAAATTATGTCCATAAAGGCATGCGGATCATGAAGCCCAAAGTGAACCAACCCCATGCTTACATTAGTTGGGGATGTATGTGGTTGAATGATCATAAATTTTTTGTTGGTCCATAGCACATAGGTGAACACAATTTGATTAATTTAAAAAAAAAAGGTTCAACCTTGCCCATCTTTAAAAACCTATTTTTGTCTTTTGTTTTTTTTTTTCAAATCCAACCACACCCACTTACCTACCACCTTGCCCCTACCTATGAACTAACACACTCAACACCTTAGTTTACTTTTAAAAAATTATTGATGTACTTCTATTTACCTATTGATTTACCTACCTCCTTAAAAAAAACCCACCAAGGTTGCAATCCTATCGACAACTAATGAAAGTACAACATACATATGAAATTAAATTTCCCTTAAACCCCTATCTACATACCCATCAAAGTCGCAATGCCATCAACAACATATGAGGGTATTGCATATGCATTACGTAACCACCTCCCCCTCAAGCTTTGTCTAATAAAAGCCTCATTTTACCCCCTTTATGAACATATATGAAACAACATTCATGCAATTATATGTAAGGTTTGTCAATGTGATGAGGATATTGCATTATCAATCGTGTTAACAATGACCATAAACCTTCATTGATGAACTTAGTATTTTTCATTATGTTGTGCCCATACCATAGTCAATGTTTTCTTCTTGCAAATGAGAGTATTGCCCAGACTTTGGTTTTATGATTAATGGAAACCATTTGTGTTTGATGGGGGCATTATGTGGAATGGAACATATTAAGTATGTGCAATATGGCATAGGGTGATCAAGGCTCACAAATTGAAATTGCAAAAAATTTCAATTTGAAAAATAAAATCAATGGGAAGTTACAAAAATGAATCCATGGACATGCACGATAATGTATAAAAACGTTCCAATGATCATTTTACAAAAATTGTGGTGAAATGCAAAAAAAAAAATCCCACTGTAAAGAGACTCAAGAATTTAGTTTAGGGCTGAAATATAAATTATGTGATTGTGATTATATCAAAAGAATGGTGTGAGGCACATGACAATATTATTCATAGCATTATTGACTCAAGAGTTTTAGATTAGGGATGAAATGAAAATCTGTGATTGTACATGTATCAAAAGGATAGTGCAATGACCAAAGCTTTCAAGAAAAAGCCAAGTTCATGACAATATTTTTTCTGATGGAGGCATCCAGATCTGGATCATTACAGAGTGTACTACAGGACGACTCTTGGGGAAGCAACTGAGCTGGCTAGAGTACTCACAAGAAGCTCAAGCAAGTTGAGTGTCGAGCTAACCAGTTGGTGCAAGACTCTCATTGTGGACTTCACAGTTTCGAAGATCTTTCTCTCCCTGGACACAAGTCCATCTTTACAGTGGCTGCCATGGCCCACAGTAGATCTGCTCCAGGTACAAAACAAAACCAATATCCTTGGAACATCAGCTGATGATCCCCATATAATTGTTTTGTTCTTTTCTGTGTTGGATTGAATCTTCTTCTTCTTCTTCCGCTGCAGGTATCACAGAAGTGTTTTTTCATGATGTATCCAGATCAGTAGAGCGAGTCTATGCACAAAAGTTTCTGTGTTAGATGAATCTAGTGAACAGTGAGGGAGATTTGTGGCACTTTCAAGTGCATCCCAGTATCACAACCCAGTTTGTTACACAGATCAAAACAACAAAAAGAACAACACCAACAACGAGAAGTACTCTTGAATAACTTCAAGCTCTAGATCAGTTCAGCAATGAAAACAACAACAACCAGCCAATTTCTTATCAATTCCTCCTTTCTTTTCCATCACCAACCATTCCTCTTTTCCTTGGTTGCCTGTGCATCTTCTTCTCATCAAGGAAGTAAAGGAGCATGCATGAGACATGACCAAGAACTTGATTTCAAAATGTCTAGCTTGCAGAAGGCCTTCTCAGGCTGGAGGCCCAAGGCAGATCTGCAAGTACCTTCCAAGCATAATATATGTATATAGTATCTATCAGCTGATTTCAGGCTCACGAAAATGGCTACAAAAACACACTTTGAGACTAACACCTGCCAATGAATCATCATTCTGCAGTACAAACAGACTTCAAAGGATACAAGAGTCTAGACTCTGGATCCTGGTTGCAGCAGATCTTCATGATCTGTTGATGCAGCTTGAGTTTTCTTCTTGGCTTCTTGCAGACTGATGTCCACATATGACTGCAACACATAGCAAAGTAGTATAGTGATTGTATCAGAGTCCAGTGCATGTTGAGTGATTCGCTGCTGCTTTCATGACTGCGATTTTTCTTCACCTGTAATTTTCGTGTGGATTCCTCTATTGAATGCTCTAATTAGGATGCATGTTAAACTCCCCTGAATTTTACACTCTGTGCAAAATGGATATACGAATCTCTTGGTTTCTTTAACAAATATCATGCTCTATAGACAGGCCACCAAAGTGATTTGTTAGCTTAAAAGTCACTAAGTGGCCTGTTATGGGTTTTTGAAAATGGATTTATGCTGCAGAGAAAACTGAAGCCCAGACCTGTGGGTCAGGGTCTGCAGTAGGGGCAGAGTCAAACACACAGCCCTTGATCTTATCCAACATGTGATCACCTCTCTCTTGCAGCCTCTCAAGCATGACACCATACCTGCAAAAGAAACTTTGCTATCATATCTCTGACTTCACCTATACATGACAATGACCTTGAAAACATGTTAGACCTCCACTCAAAGTAAAGAAACTTTTATAGCTATGCGAGTACTGAGGAAACTCCACAACAGCAGTTGGAAGGCAACCATTGTGAGTTCCAACAAAACAGTTTGAAGGCAACCATGTTCAGTTCCAAAAATGAACATGACAAAAATTAAGTGTGGTGTTAACCTTACCACTGTCACGGACAAAGTATCCAACGATCGCCTCTTTAACAAAATCCATGTTCTATTAACAGACCACCTAGTGATTTGTTAGATTTAGAATTCATTTCAGTGGCCTCTAATGGGTTTCTAAATATTCTCAATTCTTTAACAAGTAATAATACCCTTGTTTTAGTAGCAGGCCACCAAACTGGTTTTTAGGTGAAGGCCACTAAAGTGGGACCTGTTATGGGTTTTGAACCTTGGAACAGCACTGGAACCACATTGAGATCAAAAACCCTAAACCTGGACAGCAATCGGAACCACCTCCTCCTCTTCAGAACATGAAAATCACTATACCCAAAAACCACCATATTTTGAAAAAGGCCACATAAAATCTTGTCGGGAGGTTTTCACATATTTCAACATTTGCTCAGAACCTCATCGATCAACCAGAGGTTTGATCAAATTACTAGAAAAAAGAAGAGAATAAAAACCAAAAACAGAGGTTCCCTTAAAAACAGATAACTGGCCAACACTGGACTGTACCTCCTCTGTATGCACCCAGTTACACATCAAGTTTGTGCCTGCCAACTCAAGTCCTTTGAACATACACACGGCTGGGAGTTGCACTTCCGATCTTCCTTGGAAGCATCTTGTCTCAAGCATGAGTGTTGTTGTCACTGGCTGAATTGAAAGCTTCACACACCTGTGAAGCTTTCAGGAGTAAGCACAAGACTCAAACTATTGTCCATGTAAACTCGTGGATTTACCTACTCATTCATTGATGCCAAATGGAAACTATGTACACTCTAGAGTAAATTGCTATATTAGTTCATCTGCAGCTGCTACACCTTTAGTGTTGCCAATACTGTAAAACTCTGGGATGAACATCTGGACAAGCTGCAGTGTAGCACAGTGCTTACCTGGTTCCTCCATCGCTGGTGATCAAACATTGGTCAAATTCTCAAATCACCAAAAGGTTGAAGGCAACCCAAACAACTAATGTTCCACAGAAACCCTTGATCAGCAGATTCATGGATTTTTCTCCAACTTCAGCATTCCTGACCCAGTGGGAAGCCCCATCTCACAAGAACCCAATTAGAGTTCAAGTCAAATCAAATGCAAGACCCTTGGGGGCTTTTGTAAGTATTCTGAAATCCACTAGACACAATGTGTGAATTGGCTAAAACACAGAATTCCAAAATATGCACAAAGCACATTCTGTGTTGAATAATCTACTGTAGGAGGAAATTTTCCATAGTACCCTAAACAGGAGCAGAATGGACCTGAAAGTAATAACTATTGTATCCAACATCAATCCTAACCACAATTGCTCTGCCAAAACTTTAGCGCTCTTCCCCACCACCATGCTGTCCATAAAATGATTGCTTGGAAAATTATAAGAATTCAGCAATTCCAGGAGGCATACTTGCTTCAATGAGTTCATTGTAGAACAGATAAAATTCTAAACTGGCACAGAGAGAACATAATCTGGCAGCCATGGTATTTTAAAGAATGTGACATACTCTTTGCAATTTCAAGGTCAATCACACAAGTTCACAGCTGGCACAATGGAGAGATGAAGCACTACGGATCTTCAATCCTCGCCTTCCTCAAAAATCTCTTGGTCAACTTGCTCATGAGACTTCTGGAGTGCATCCAGAACTTGGTGGAAAATGTGAACTTCTTCCTTGGGAAATAAGCCTTGTTGCATAGCTGCTGACATGAATACCTGAAGTGTAACTTGGGTGCTTTTCTGCCTCTGAAGACTATCCTCTTGAGGAGGCATCATCATAAGAAGTTGTTGCAGTGCAGTCTCAATTGCCCGTCTTTTGGCACCATCTTTGCCTAACTCACGCCGCCACTTCTCATAAGCCACTGTCCAGCATTTTAACACGGCCTGCCGACTCTCTTGCAGCCATCGATCTTCTAGCCGCTGCTTAAGCCTCAATACCTGAGATTTCTTTTTCTTGCTAGATGCTTGAACATGTTCAATACTCATGCTAGTTGCATCCTTCGGATCAAGTATTTTTACAAAGACGCCCATGAAAAGGACCTTCTGAGAGATTGCATGTCTCAGCTTGGTTGTGTCCATGTTAACCTGCAAGCTTAGATTTGACTTCAAGAATGTCGTGATCCGCTTCATGATCTTCAAGGCCATCGATTTGGGTCCTGCAACACCCATCAGAAAATTATCTGCAAATCGCACATATCTCACCTTGAGGTACTCAGGATCTTTGTAGTTGTAGGGAGTGATTCCTAGTTTCCTTGCAATTCTCACTCGATGCCGCTTCTCTCGTCTCAGAGCTTCTGCATTCCTACCGAGTCGTGACATTGTTCTCTTATCAAGGAACATAAGCTTGCGATAGGCAGGATTGATGCTGCGTATTGTGGGTGCAGTGTCCCACTCTTTCTTGATTTGCTCAACTTCATGGTCCAATTTCTGGAAGAAGATGTCACACAGAATGGGAGCTAAAATGCCTACTTCTTCTGCACCAGTGGACGATCTTCTTCCAATGTTGATCGTTCCTGCATTGAACATCTTTGTTATCAAATCCAGAAAACACTGGTCTTGAATCTTCTCTGCAAGGATGTTCTTCAGTCTCTTCTGATGTACAGTATCAAATCTCTTCTCAAAATCGAATTCCAGAAACCAAGACAATCCTTTCCAATCTTGTTTCAAGGACCGCAATGCAGCTTGTCTGGATGCAAAAACGTGATGATGTGAGAATGTACTAGGTTGAAAGGTGCTTTCCAATGCTGCTCTTGTTGCCTCCTGTATGATCTGGTCTTTGGAATTGATGAGCGTGAATGCCCTTGTCTCGCCGGGTTCTCCAAGCTTCAGAATGCTAATCTTTCTTGCTGGTCTGAACTCATAAACTCCTGACCGCAACTCTGCTGCCGTCTGTTCAAACCATCGCCAATCAACAATACCTGATGATTCCTGAGAATCCAATAAGCTGATGCTGCTTCGGCCGATCTTCAAACGGTTTGATTTCATGCACTCATGAGCTGCTGCAAGGACATCAGGATCAGTGATTGTATCTATCACCTTGCGGTACTTCCCATCCGCACTTGCTCTCAATTTCTTGTGCTGCCGGATGCCAAAGCTTGTTGACACTTCTTGTGAGAAACGATGATCTTCTTGAGGAGGAGGAGGAGGAGGAGGAGGAGGAGTTTTATCTATGCTGGTCTTTCCTTGAGCATCTCTAGTAGCTAGCTCTTCTACATTCAACAGAAGATTGTCACTTCTTCTTCTTCCACCATGCTGCTCCCCTTGTGGATACTGCAAATTCTCAGAGGCTTTGTATGCTGCTGCTGAACTTGCAACGATTTCTTCCCTCAACACAGATGTGCTCATACTCCGAACCGAGCGCATCATTGCATGCCAAAAGAGCCGGTGTTCCATAAGAAATCCTTCTTCCTCGTCGTCGTTTGCAATAGAGAACTGGATCGTTTCAGCCGCCAACAGAAGAAGAAGAAGAAGAATACTGAGCTTCATTCAACAACCGCTCTCGGCATCCTTCCGTAACCATGAAGCACGGACGGACGACACTGCAATTTTTTTTTTCCTGCGCAGCAAACAGAAAAACAAAAATCCAGAGCTCTTGGTTATGAAACCCTATGACGATTCTGTATATACCTGCAGCTAATGCGCTCGACAGAACAACACACTTGAGTCGCAATTTGCATTCAAGTTTCTTTTGTTTCTCGAGCGCAGATTCGACATGAACTTTCTCTCAACTTCATCATCGGTGTGCATTGCATTTCCGCAGCTGTCAACGAAACCAGGCCAAGCGCACAGATCCGGAGGAAAAGAAACAAAAAAAGCTTGTGTATATTATTCACTGCAAGTACAGAACAGACATAAACCTCATGCGCTCGATCCTGTCAAGATGGTGCTCAGCTTGTCCTTGTTCTTGTACGTTTTCGCGTTTTCAGAAGAATCCACCACAGCACAATCAAGTAGCAGAGACTTCTGTTTTCCCAAGGTTTTGCCGTGATGCGAACAACAATTATTCTCTGTATCAAACAAATAGGAAAACCTCCGTCTCTTGTCGTCGCGCTTTCAAGTGGAGACGGAGATAGAATGAAGCGTGATCTGCGTGAAGGCTCTAAGACTGAAGACACAGTTAGGGTTTGGAGCTTCGTGAAGTCAGCAACGCACAGAGAGAGACATAGAGAGCCTCCTTTAACTTCCTTCTTCCAAGAAAAGAAGTTGAGAAGGTCTGGAAGTTCACCTTGTCCAGAACTAAGATGGAAATGACAAATTGTATTCAGCTGGTGGGCAGGATGATCCACGAGTGCAGGAATTGTTTTGTACAGTTTCTTTTCCCGCATAACTATCAACATCACAAAATGCTAAGAAGAGAGGTGTCTGGCAGATTGAAAAGTGCTTCCAATCCATGCAGACCAGAACACACAAAAGCCACCCTCCAAGTCAAGAGTTTTTCTCAATGGGTTTTTGGGCAATTCTAAGAGAGGTGCATGTATGTTCACCTTGCATCGTCAATACACTTCATGAATTTGAGGAATCAATCAGGAGGGATAGAGGCCTGATTGATCATCCCCTGCATATGTAGAAATAGGCCCACTTGCAAACACACTGTTGATGAACATTCTCTCATGTATTGACAATTTTTACAGTAGAGAATATGGTGGAGTCAGAAGAAGGGTGGATACTCCAATTCAAACCATGTACTGTACTGAAACTGAACCAACAGAGTTTGTGCACAAAACATGGCGAGCTGCAAGGAAGACAAAGGAGAGGACTTTGGGGTGCCAAAACATGCAACTAATGATCTGAGCCAGGCTAGGTTTTGAAAGTAAGTGGAAAATGAAACTATTTGGGAATAGAAAATCATTCATATGTTTGTGGTGAATCTTAGTTCTACTCTTCCGTCTACTTCATAGCACAAGATGACCAAAGTGGAGGAAGAAATTCTAAGCTGCTGGAGATGAAAAACTCCAGAACTGCCTGGTAAGACTCTCCATAGTCAATCCAATAAACAAGACCACCAAACTAAGAAGCAACTTACAATTCTCAAAAGTGCACTCAAACGTGCATATTTAGTAAATAGGAATGCTCTTGGCTTTCCAGTCTAGGATTTTACTGTGAAATAAATCAGGTACTGAGTAGATGTTCCCAAATCTGAGCTCTTCATCTGGACACATTTGAGCAAGCTGCAAAATGCTCACCTAACAAAATCTCATGTATAGGGATCAACACTACATCACTGCTCATGATCCACATGGCTGAATTTTTGCTTAGTAACCTTGGAGCAGCAATTTTAACAGAGCCATGCGAATGTATAGGCCATTTTTAGCCTGCCGGAAGTAGGCAGCTCGAGGATCACTGTCCACTTCAACAGTTATCTGGCATGGAACAGAACTTTGTACATCATTACCACCTCCTGGGGGATGTCAAAAAACAGTCTAAACATGCAGGTTTCACTGGAGCAATATGAGAGGCAGCTCATTTGAATGTTGGCAACAATTACAACCTGGGTGGTTGGATAAACCTAGAGAATTGACACAGCTGTATACTCTGGAGCACTTGCAGCACAGAGTGAGCCCTGTTGTGAGAGTACATGATCAGTCAAACTGCCAAGGCAAATCATTTGGGAGTCCTGTTGTGGGATCTCACCTCATCAAGTCGGGGGAGCGGGTGGAGTATAACACCATGCTCAGGGAGCATGCTCATAACCTTAGTATCCACAATGTACTTGCCCCGAGCCTCATTGTAGAGATCAACGCGGTCACCAAACCTCTCACGCTGGATGCGTGTTTGGTAAACCACATCGCAATTGGCTGCCACTTCTAATAAGTCTGAAGATTCTTCCCAGTGAACATTCCTTGAAGTCAGATATTGCTTGATATCATCCTGAAGTACCAACACTGACAGATTAAAGTTCTACCTGAAAGCATCTCGAATTTGTGCAGAATGTTTCATGCATAATGACAATGCTGTAAACAACAACCACAAGGGGTGATCAAGGCCCTGGTCATATTCTGCAGAACATCTGAAAAACAGGGGGTTGAGTTGTGTTGTCTCTGATGCAAATCTGACAAAGAGACACTGAGAACTCATCCTCTTTCTTGCATCCTTTTTTCCTCCAATGATCACCAACCTTCATCTTGACCACATCAGGAGCGACAAAATAGATCTGCACTCCAGTGTACTTAGCCAGAAGATAGGCCAGTGAGCGAACAGTGCGGCCATTGGCAAGATCGCCCACAAGTCCCACTTTGATATTATCCAGATGTCCAATCTCCCGCTGTATGGTGTACATATCAAGCAGTGCCTGCAAGCTCCAAAAGGTGCACAATGCCAAAGTGAGAACCAACTGTGCACATCCATGAACAAAAATAATCAATTGATTTCCAATCAGGGTTTTAAACCAACCCTAAACCCTAAACCCTATTCTGCACCAGATTATGCAGCATGGCTGCCTGAGTTGGAAGTACATGCAAGCAATTGGCAGGCAAGAGCTCTCCATGGATGTGAGCAGCCTCTTCTTTCAGACCCACAATTCCCCAGTCTCATTGCAACATTTGAATGAACAAGCTAGCTACCCTAGGGAAAAGAAATAAGCCTGTGTTGGATGCTGGCCAGGTCCATCCCCAGCATTTATGACAGGAATGTTGGACACAGCTGCTGCTTTCCTTGCAGCTCCACTTTCAAAATGCCTCAACACAATAATGTCTGAGTATCCCTCCACTGTCCGCATAGTGTCTGCGTATGATCAAAAGCACATTCAGGCAGGGTTACATGCTACATTCCATCTGGTGCTTGTGGTATCAAAACAAAAGACAAGCAGAAACCCGATAGCTTCTTCCAGAAATTCAGAACTGCAATTTTTCAAAACTGATAAAAGGGAGGAATTGAGACCAACTGACCGACCTTCAAGGGTTTCCCCTTTAGCAGCAGAGGAAAATTCACGAGCATTTTCAGTAGTGAGGACTTCACCGCCTAATCTCTTCATGGCCGACTCAAACGAAAGCCTTGTCCTTGTAGAGGGCTCATAAAACAAAGTGGCCATGAGATATCCTTTGAGAACTTGCGATCCTTCTGAGTTTCTTTCCACTTCCTCCATCTCCCTGGCCACTTGGAAAATGGAGTTGAGGAGCTGGGTATCAAATTGCTGCGCTTCCAATATATGTTGTAACGGAAATTTCCCTCTTTCCGTGCTCACAGTATCAGCCGATGCCACCAAGATATCATCCCTCTGCTTGGCACTATTCCTGCTGATCCAATTCCGCCTCGTGGAAGAAGAAGAGAATTCTTTCACAGAGAGCGGCAACAATCCATTCTCTAATTGTCTACTTCCAGTCTGAACAAATGACGAAGAAAGACAAGACTCCTTCACCACCAAAGCAGCAGATAAAACTACACATGCTGGAGAGAATGATGACGAAGCCGCCACAGAGTAGTAAGCCATTTTATCCTTTGCTGAATTTCGAAGTTCACCAATTCAGCATGGCCATTGGCAATACTAATACAAAGTTACTCCTGCCAGAAGCAGCACCACGAAGAAAAGCAACGTTTGTATCAAACATGATTCCTTCTCCTTGTTCGCATATTTTGTACTCAAAATCTCTTGGACTCGAAGCAAGCTTGCATTGCAAGGTTCCACTTCCGAACCTGATCTCCCACCTAGCTATCTAAAGCAGCATTGCATTGCAAAGAACACGGGAAACAAAACGAAAGCCAAAAAACACTCCAAACGGAAATCTACAGGAGCGCCAAACCCTAACCCTAACCCTTCCGTGACCGAAAGCAAAAGGAGCGTCAAGCCCTAACCCTAACCCTTGCATGATCGAACGCCACAGGTGCACCAAACCCTAACCCTAACCTTTGGATGACTGAAAGCCACAAGAGAGCCAAACCCTAACACTAACCCTAATCTTAAAGCTTGCAGGTGGAATGCGAGACTTTTTTATTGCTGGCTATATATAGCCAAAAAGCTATATTAAAAATTAAAAAGTGTAAAATCAAGTTTTTCTTAGGTTTTCAATAGCCATAATTCAACTAAATTTGAAGAAAAATTACTAGATTTTTATACACGGTTTAAAAATATAGCAAAAAAAATACAAATGGGTGTTTTTTTATTAAAAAATCATATTTAACAGGTAGCTAAATTTGGCTAAATCTTCCTATGGATTGTTGCCACTTTGGTTAAACATCATAAAATTGACCCCCAAAGAAGCCCATTGTGGATGTGAATGTGAAAATACAAAACGTCTTTCTTGTGTGCAAAAATGAGTTGCATAATTTCATCCATATTTATGGATCCATAAAAAAAATTTGCCCTTTCCTTGCTTTTACCACAACACTTATCCATCCATCCATCCATCCATCCATTGACTTTCATTTCATTCTTCAGGTTACATTTAAATTTGAATTTTCATCCAATCAAAGTTCACCACCTATTGCCTGAACTTTAGAAAGGGTTACTTAAATCCCCCCCCCAGGAAATCATTTCATGCAATGAAAGTTTTACATCCAATCACTATAAAAAAAAAGGTCACATTAACATTAACTTCCTTCCGTTAGAGTTCATCCAATGCTATTTGAAAGAATCACATTCATGGAATTTCAATTGCTAATTTTAATGAATGACATTTACCAACCAATTAGCATGTTGAATTATGGCATTTATTTTATTTATATCAATTGCCATAAATTTCTAAATTAAAAAAGTTTCATCCAAATTTTGTCGACAACATCAAATCATTCTCTCCTTGTTAACGGATGAAATTCACACCTTCCCAAAAAGATTTTAACCATTATAAATTCAATCAACTTCGCCTTTCACTTGTTTGCATATTAGAAGGATCAATTGTTGTTCTAAATTCATCAAATCCCACTTTCACTTGTTTGCATGTTTACAAAGGATTGATTGCTCTAAATTCATCAATCCCACTTTCACTTGTTTGCATATTAGAAGGATCAATTGTTGTTCTAAATTCATCAAATCCCGCTTTCACTTGTTTTGCATGTTTACAAAGGATTTGATTGCTCTAAATTCATCAATCCCACTTTCACTTGTTTGCATATTAGAAGGATCAATTGTTGTTCTAAATTCATCAAATCCCGCTTTCACTTGTTTGCATGTTTACAAAGGATTGATTGCTCTAAATTCATCAATCCCACTTTCACTTGTTTTGCACATTACACTTGGTCCTTGTCATGGTTTTTAAGCTTTTCATTCTTGCATTTACGATTTTCACATTTGCTTTTCCTTTATACTCATGACTTGGATTCTTGCACTTCTTGCATTCCTATTGATTAAAAAATCATGATGGATTGCAAAAAATGAACTCCATTAGTGTAATTAATGCATCAAGAATTAATTTTGCATGTTTTGTCTTTCAAATTGTAGCACCCTTTTGAAGTTGATTTTCAATTGTCATGAACTTCGATGGGTTAAGAAATAGAGAAAATGGTCATAATTATGTCTTGTGTGATGGAAGACCAACTTCCATTTATTCACATTTTGAGTGATAACAACAACAATTATTCAAAATACCTCTTGTATGCCATAGACTAATGGGTGGTAAAAATAGATCATAGGTTTACATGCTCCCAATTAGGGTTAGTGTTAGGGTTAGTGTTTACATGCTCCCAATTAGGGACACTAACCCTAACACCTTCAACCATATATATTTCATGATAGAAGCAACACAATGACTTAAGTTTTTTGAAATATTTTGTTTCTTTTCTTTTAAACCAATAAAAAAATTTATCCTTTCATCAATATGTCACATTATGAGTCCTTTTAAATATTATTGTGCAATTTGTTTCAAATTGTAGTTGTAATTATCAACCCTATCATTTGTCATGCAAATCAAAGGCTTCAAAAATGGTGATCTAGGGCCTTGTCAATGAGGTATTCATCAAATGATGGAGATCCATTCAGTTCATGAACTGAGTATTGGAGATTGATTAGAAGAAATTTTTTGGATTCTTGTAATTTTATTTTTAAATTGTGGTTTGTTAAAGGCTATATAACACTTTCACCCCATTGATGTCATTCTACATTCATATAATAGCATGTTTCATGATTTTTTTAATAATTATTTATTGGTTTTTTAATGTGGCCACAGGCAAAAAAAAAAAAAAAAAAAAAAAATTATTAAAATAAAAAAAAATTTTATTATTTTTATTTAAAAAAATTTTTATAATTATTTTTTTTTTTTTTATATATATTTT
>Ga0116227_10008129_pt1 | contig 19986 bp, 14 predicted proteins | sample S1TSphgellanicum_FD_89693 | JGI IMG/M metagenome (GOLD analysis project Ga0116227, IMG submission 89693) | Host-associated microbial communities from peat moss isolated from Minnesota, USA - S1T2_Fb - Sphagnum magellanicum MG | ecosystem: Host-associated > Plants > Peat moss > Unclassified... | reverse complement strand
ATTGAGATTTATTATAAGCTCTTTGCATTTGGAGCAATAGTCCTATCCACACTTGGGCAAACAACATGGGCCACACTAGTTTTTATTAGATTCAAAACCAAATTATGGACTAATCAACCCAATGTTTTTTTTTTTTTTTTTTTCAATTTTGCAATGTTGCTCAAGAGATGATCATCCATAACAACATTTAGCCTTTAATTTGGTGATATTCAAAACATGAAAGGTAGAAAATTCTTAAGCACCACCCTTTCATGTTGTAAGCAATTGTGACAAATTTTGCTGAATTTTTAATTAAAATTTTCTTTGGGCTGAATATTTTTAATGGTTATTTTGAAAGAATATTTTCCTTTTCAATTTTTTTAATTTTTAATTTTGCAACCTTGCTGATAAATATTACAAATGTTTTTTTTTTTTCAACCTTAGGGTTCAGTGGCAAGCCAGCATGAGCCAAACCCTACTCACTCCTTTGATATGACATGTGTTAAGAACCTGTTACTAGGTCTACAGAATTCCTTAATTAATTAATTATTTTGGGGCCTTCATTCAAGGTCTGATGCAAGCTTAACATCAGCCCAAGTTAAGCTCTAAATATGAATTGCAAGGATTGTGGCATGTTGTACAAGAAAGCTCCTTGGAATTGTTTTATACTCATAGGTACATGTTAGCAAAAGCCCCATTAGAAAAAGCCAAGGCAAGCTTGGCATTCTTAAATGGGGCCTTAATAACACTTGTCTCCCATGCCTCCCCCTTTTCACCAATACATTAGTGGTCAAAATCCAAGCCTAAATAAATAAATAAATAAATAAATAAAACTTTTGAGTCAGCATAAATATCTCCTAGAGAATCTAAGTGGAAAAAATAAGAATTAAAAAATTCCCTTGAAATTTTTAATGTAGCATTTCAATCTCCAAATAGACATGTTTATGTATTTCCATTACACATAAAATGATATCTATACATTCACAAAAGAGTAAATTACATTATTTTTTGACTACTTGGCTTTGGGAGATGTTTATTCACTTGTTTCAAACCAAACGAAGGTCCCCAAACCAAATGAAGGTCCCTAAAAACAATTATAAGGGCACTAGGTGAAAGGCTACCTAAAAACTTTTTGAACATCTAGGGTTGAAAGTGGTAGGGGAATGAACACACATCCCCTTTTGGGGGAGTTTAAATGTTGGCTCATTAGCCTATCTATGCTACCATGAGGATAATTTCAAAAGGGACATGTTTATGTCTAACTAAGTGCATCTACTTACCTAGTAACACCTATTTTCCTACCTAGTTACTTAACTACAAGACCTATTTGATCGAGGATAGGTTAACCAAGGTGAAGAATCCCCACCAAATTGAATTGGGGTTTAGAAACATGATAGTTGATATCAAAGTGAGTTTAGTGATGGCATCGATTATGAGGACATACAATGTGCATCACACCACACTTTAATATGATAGCAAAAATTACTTCTTGTCATATATGTGATACAATTAACACAAATATGTGTATATGGCATGAAGGTAGTAGAAAGGAACACCATATCCCTTGAGGAGTGCATCCAACCTTGACACATTCTAATTGATCCTAATGGAGGAGCAATTAACAAAACCACAAAAAACAAAAAGATTAGGCTTCCTTTTTGTCTCTCTAACTTCACAACCTTCTTTCTTAATTATAAATAAATAAATAAATAAATAATATTATTATTACTTTTTTTTTCCTTACATGTGCATGTGTCGACTTCATGAGTTTCATGGTTTTCTTTTGGTGAGATCATTTATTGCATTACCATCGATATATCAGGTATTTAATTATGATCCAAAATTAATTTTTTTTTCCATTTTTTTTCTCACATTCTAAAATTCTACAAAAATAATAACAAGTTGGGTTTCATTTGGGGTACATAAAAATAAAAAAAATAATAATAATAATTTTTTGGGGTTGTAAAGAGATGTTGTGTGCAATCAAGAAAACTAAGGAAAAAAATGGGATCATTATTAGGTGTTTTGGAAAATGAGAAATTGGGAACCAAGATCTAAAGTGGGGGTTTGTTGTTATTATATTCATTTTTATTTTAATAGGAAGGAAAATGGTAAAGTTTGCAAATTTGAAATAATAATAATAATAATAATAATAAAAACGATGACGAAGCATCTAGAACATAGCTTGGCTTCTTCCTGTGAGCTAAATATTATCGCCCGTTGGATTGGTTCTCCCATCTGACGGTTGTGAGATCGTCTTCCTCGCTGTGACGCCCTGACCAGCGATGGCTGTGTTGCGCTGGGTTCCCAGTCTGTTGTCGCTTCTCTGCAGTAATCTCCCCTTTTCGCTTCCATCGTTTTGCGAGAATTTTACTTAACTGCTGCTATACGGCTCTTAATTGGCGTCCTCTGTTGCCTGTGTTCTTTTTTTGGGGGGGGGACGGGGGGTTGTTTTTGGACAAGGTTTGTATATTTCGGTGGTGTTTGGAAGCTATTCCTTCTTTTCTTTCCTCTCTCTTCTTGCCATCTCTTCGTTCTCTGCTCTTATGTTTGATTTGGAGCCCGCTATTTTCTTCGTTGCAATCCGGTAAAAATTCCAGCAATCTTAACTGTTTCTCGGGAATCTTTCTGTCTGGGCGAATAATACTGGTACTACTCTTGAGCAGTTCATTTTTACTTATTTTTGGATGTTTTTCTCCGGAGAAGTAGTCTTTGCCACTTGATTCATCGGAAGCCGTTGGGTTTTGCGTCAACGAGTTCTTGATCCGCACGTTTAGAGGAGAATCAGTACTTTGTGTTACGCTTGTCTGCCGATTCTTCTGTGTCTTTCTACAGAGTCCTGTTGTAGAAATTCCGATGTCAAGAACTGTCGCCGCTACTCATCGCTGCCTCAATTCTTCTCTTTGATTCTCGAATTTTTTAGAGTCCTGCCCAAGTTTTTGATCTTTCGGATGTCAGACTGTTTTTCCGCTGGCCTGCGAACTCTCTGTTTCTAGCTGTCGTGGAGTTGCTCTCATGATTCAATTCTTTCCATTTTGTCCATTTCCGGCGAACAGGGATCGTTTGTTCCTCTGTTCACTGTCCGAGTCTGTTGATCGGAAGGCATCTCGTCGGCAGTGCAGTTTGTTCGCCTTGTGATTTTGAGCATTTGGATGCAAATGGACATTTCTTTTGTCGCCATACCTTCTCTGCCTCAATGCGACGTGCAGCTCTGCTTCTGAATTTGACGACAAGATCATCACACAGACGCTGGTGCTGCTGCTCCATTGAAGGCCGACACATTGTGGCTGGCAAAAGACTTCCAACCATTTGCAGGGAAGACGAAGAAGACGATCCCGGTTGCTCTGAAATCTGGTAGACTTCTGACATTTCGTTAGCGAAGGAGGGAGAAGAATCGACATGCCGTTAGGTCTTGTAAACATGGATATGAGCGTCACTGCTGTTTCTACGTAGAGAGCGGGCGAGCGAGCGAGCTTGCAGGTGGGGGAGCTTTGCATTTCCATTCTCTCGTTCCTGTCTGCAACAGTGGGGGGTTATGTGCGGCAAAGATGGCGATGAAAATGGAATCGATCGAGGATATCATCTCCGAGATGCGGAGACTGCAAGCCTCACTGCCAGCCCGGCCCAGTCCAGAGGAGGTTCAAATTGCGGAGCAGACGCTGGCAAGAGTAGACGCAGCGCTAGCAACTCGCTTGGAAGAGCTTTTCAGTCAGACAAGACCTGCAGCTGTTCCCAATCCAGTATTCCGAGCCTTTCAAGAAATGCGTGAAGATGTACTGCGCTCAGAGGTATGTTTCTGTGTATGTTGCAGCAGTGCAGTCACTCTCTCTCCTCTGCAAATGCCCTTCCTTACATCATAGCACCCAAAACAGGTTGCAAGTCTCACTCCTCAATGCATGCCCTTACAAAGAACCCATACCTGTGCAGGCCCAAGCAAACAAGCGCATGGCAATTGCCACAATGGAGATTGAGACAAGACATCGCCATTATGAAGCTCTTCTATCGCGAGTCCAGAGTGCGGCATCTCATCCAATAAACAACAGCCCAGTAGGCAATGGTGTGGTGCATGAGTACCGAGATGCTGCTGGCAATCACTCAGCATCTGAGAAGTTCAATGCTCTGCCTGCTGTCTCTGAAGATGCTACAAGCTCAGAGATTCTGGATTCAAGATATTCATCTTGGTCTGCGAGTTCTCCAGGGCCACAGCAGTTGTGGCAGTCATCATCACCAGGGCTGTCATCAAATGATGCATTGAGTTCCACACGACGAGGCACAACAACATTAGCAACATCCTCTAGGTTACCAGGTCCTCCAACTACTCTGGCTTGTGCACCTCTCCTGTCAAAGCTTTAGTTGACAAGTGTAGATGGTTTATGCTGAACCCAATATGAGCAAGTTTTTGTGGGAGCAGGTACTATGCTTCTTTTAGGGTATGCTTGTAATCAGGTTGTTTGCTTGTGTAGGTCTGGAGATAGAAATTGTTGATGAGGATGGTATGGAAGGCATCCGCTCTTTTTCACCACAGCTGCTGGAGACTTTGGAGCATGCAGCAGACCAAAAGTTGGAGAGTCTTAATCTCAGCAGCAAGGGGATATCCTGGCTCCCTGAGTCCATAGGGCTACTAACAAATCTCACGTCTCTTGACTTATCAGGTAATAATGCAACCAAGCAAATGCCACTCTTGTGTCCTGTTGGGATGGATGGAAGAATGTAATTATGGTACCAAAAGGGAAAAAAAAACAGAGAACTAAAGCAGATCCAATGAAGGTGACAAATCTATGCAACAAAAGCCTGTTGCTAATTGTCATGTTGCAGCCTTTCCAGGGGACATTGATGTTCTCTTGGCCATGATTTGTGTTTGCTAAACTTTTGCTTAAATGGATGTTTGAAATTTACCTTGTGTATAAAAGCCACAGGATCCCAAGTCATCTCTACAAGGGTTTCCTGTGTGTGACCAGTAGGTGGGCTGCACACCAGGGCTAAGAGGTAAGTTCTTATGGAGACCCCTGCTGCAACACCTGACTGGCAGATTTTGGGGGATGTCATATATATGGTCATCTCTAGTTTGCAGTGAGCAGTTGGAACTGGGAGCTTCTCTTGGGGGCATTGGGACTTCGAATATCACAACACTGAACAACACAAGGACTGTACACACCACTAACATCTGAAGAAGGCTTAGCATATAAGACTTGACCTCACTGTGGTCTCGTCTGCAAGGATCTTCTCAAGTCTGGTTGAGTGGCTTTGTTGTTGTTTGGTCACACAGTTGCTGGGAACAACTTTCCACCGTCTTCCAACACGTGAAGGATTATGTGTTCACAGTTTCTGAATTAATCATCTAGATTGGGCTCAACCAACTTGGGCTGGAAGCATTTTGGACAACTCAGTTGGCAAACAAGGACATGCTAAATAACAATTGCTCAATTCAATTGTCTGAGGATAATCATCTGAGAATTTGAGAACTTTCTGCTGTTTGACAGGAAATAGGTTACAAGCCTTGCCAGAGTCTATTGGAGAGCTTTCAAGACTCACCTTCCTTGATGTGCAGTCAAATCAGCTCAAGGGGTTGCCAGAGGCTCTTGGATGCCTTACCAACTTGACCACTTTGAACATCCAGAAGAACTCCATCGAGGAGCTGCCATGGACAATTGGCCTGTGCACATCACTTGTTGAATTAAATGCGGACTTCAATCAGTTGAAGGCATTGCCTGAGGCAGTGGGCCACCTAAAGTCATTGCAGCGGCTTTCTGTGCATCTCAACAGCCTCAAGAGCTTACCGACCACCATATCTTCTCTCACCAATTTAACAGACTTGGATGTGCACTTCAACCACTTGGAGAGTGTTCCTCAAAGTCTCTGTTTTTTACCAAATTTGAGGAGACTTGATGTATCATCCAACTTCACGGAGCTAAGGGAGCTTCCAAGCTCAATTGGTAATCTGCAGAGCTTGCAAGACTTGAACATCAGCTTCAACCATATCACAGTGCTCCCAGATTCCTTCAGCATGTTGACTGGCCTCCAGAAGCTTGCTCTGGATGGCAATCCATTGCGTATACCTCCACGGGAAGTTGCAGAGCAAGGGAAGGAGGTACGTGATCCTCAACTTGCCAATGACTGTGTGCACTCCTTTGGCAGTCTGGAAGTGGGATTTGAGAATGCTATATGTTTTCTGCTATCAGCTCATTGAGTTGCCTGCTTTATATCAGAGTTTCTAACTGCAGTTGTTACCCACCTTCTAAGTGTTCCATGCATACCAAGCAGCCATATAAATAGGCTTTTCCTATCATGTAAGAAGATATGTCTTGCAATTTGTTTTTGCAAGTCTGGGCAAAGTTGAAATACATGCTTTGCTTACTTTGTGTATGAAGATGGGACTTTCTGTATTCATTGAACTAGGGTTATCTGGAGTTGCTAACATGGTTAGATCTGACAGGCTGTATTGGAGTTCATGAGGAACCTGGTGCAGCAACAGGAGATTGACAAGGCTCAACCTCCAAAGACAGGCTTGGTTTCCCTGATGACTGTTTTCAGGAAGAGAAGCAAATCCAAAAAATTCAAAGTGAAAGAGGTCCTGGACCTCAACATCAAGGCTTGACATTGCTTGTAGGAGATTAACTCTACCTTCAAACCACAGGTAACTATTCAAGCTTGTTGATGACAGTCCCATTGGTTATTTTGGAGATCCTTTAGCTGCTCAGCCTAAGTCTCTTCTACTGTGTGTACAAAATTCAATTTTTGCAGAAACATTGGAGACTTCAACTCCAGTTCTTGGGATGGTGGTCATGTTTTAATAGTGATCTTTTTTTCAGTGAATTGGTCTACACATGCCCAAAACTGAAACCTTGTTGTGGCCCTAACCTCTGGCTCGCATTTGTATACAGGCTACTCTTGCAGTTGCATAGAGAACTACATTCACCATCATCCCTTTGGATTTGCAAAGGATGGGCTTCATCACTGATCAGAAAGGGAGTGACTGAAATCTGTAGATTTTTTCATAGGATATCTGCAGCCTCCAGGACTGTATTTTCCAGAAGAACAGTGCTGTGTAATGTACAAGATTGGTGTGCCTTTTGTGTACAAGATTGTAGACTTGAGTGAAGGTCCTCAGTTTGTAATCTTTGGAATAGTCTTTGTCCACTTTCTTCCAGTCCAGGTTAAGAGCATCATTGAGAAGATTGCTTTGTCAGCTGTTGCAGTTGACACTCATCAAGGTATGTGAATTGTATACTAGGAATGTAGCTCTCTGCAGTTCTGATTTGCCAGTCAAGTTGGCAAGCACAGGGATGTACCAGATACTCTTTTTATTACTTTTGGCACTTCATACATGGCTGGTGGGTGATGCCTGTCTTCCAACCTTGTCTCACTTTTGTGGGTTGTTGTAAGTAAGGACAGCTCTCTCCTTTGTGATATTACATTGTCTTGGCACTTGTGAAGTAGGAGTTCTAATTTGTGCCACAACTAACTTAGCAGTGGGAAAGAGGCCCAAGATGGACCTCAACTGGTGTGCAGCCAGATTCATGGAGCTTGGTATTTTGATTTCCAGAGTTCTTGCTGATGGATTTGTCTGGTTCCTTTACAATAAGATGTATGTGTTTCTGGAGTGCTAGCTAGCCAACATCATGATTGTGTCTTTGTGTTGCTTCTGGAAATGTGACAGAAACTCAGGATGCAGAATTGTTATAACTTGTAATTGTTTGTCTGAATACTGGGGCAAGTTATTATATGCTTATCTACAGTCACCATCAGGAGCTGATGAAGTCGGCGAGGAGCCACAGCAGCTAGTCGGTACTATTCACAGCAAAGGCGACAGCACAAAGTAACTCACAAGGTTAAGACTGCACTTATCCTTGTTGTGTTCATTTTGGTCTTAGCTGGAACCTCCACAAAGCTCACCTTCAAAGTCCTTTTATGAGTTCTCTCTGCAATCTGATAGATTTGTCCCTTTACAATGACAATTGTTGTACCTACAAGACAACTGCTGCTTAGGGATGGCCAGCTGTGTAACTTGTGTGTGTAGTGCACAACCTTGCAATACTGGAACAGAGTACTTCGCAGTACTTCACAGTGAAACAAAGTAATTTCCAAAACCTTGAGTATATCCCTCCCTGAAATGATTCAGTGATTAGCATTCCTTGCAATGATTTCCCCTGATGTCATGTAATTAAGAAAGAAGCTTTGTTGCTGTTTGGCAATTGTCACATGTTTGCAGGTTCCTCTGGATACGGATAATGCTTTCAAGAGAGATGTTGCTGAGTCCAAAGACAATGGCCAGATTTTAAGGTGACAACAGACACGAGTTCTTTCTTCCACTCATCCACTTCATGCATCGCCCATCAAAGTATCAGGCATGTATCTTGCCTCTTCCATGTCTTGACTCAAGTTTCTGAGTCAGAATGCACCTCAATGGTACTGGGCTTATTCAGCTAAGCAAAATTTTCAAATTTTGTATATATGGTTTTTAATGGGATTTTAAGGTGGTTTTGTACAGTCTAAAGAAAACAATAGATATATGTCCAGGTGAAGAACGGTAAGAGGTAATTATTTGCAAAGTATTGTAAGTTGCATAAATATGGTGAATTATTTATGCCACTATCTGACAATGTTCAAGCCTTAGTTAGCTTGAACGTAGCTATATAATTATTGAAATTTTGAATATATTTTTCTTCCAACTTTTGAAGGAAAGCAGTTGAAAGGATAAAATTATCAAGTAAACAAAATTGGCAAATCTTTGGATTATCATAAACATGGATCAACATTAGCATGAATAATGCTGAATTTACCCATAATATAAACAAGTGGCTAATTGCAGTATTGACTTTGTGCTAGTTGATGGAATTGTGAAACAATAGGTATTGTCTACAATGATTGAAAATGTGAGAACAATATTTATGGCTTCTTTGTTACTAAAGTTTATCTTGTTAAATATGAAATTGAACATAATGAAAATTTGGGCACATGGTCTAGAGTAATTTGTTTGAAAGCACAATGGATAGATTTATGATCTCTCCAAAAAACTTGTGTTGTATCTAATTTTCTTTTTGATGTAGCATCACTCGTCCACATATGATCAATTTGAAATTCATATATTGTGGTGGGTTTTTGAGAATTTCAGCATCATGTTTTGATTTGATATGAATTGATTCGACAATGTATATAATTGGAGTAATAGGAGCATGGGGATCAAACCACAAATTGCTTTTCTTGGTTTTCAAATTGCCTTTATTACTTAACATAGAAATGATAAATCCAAGAATAAAATCATTATTACTTAAGATTAGTTCCAATCATGTAAGACGGCAAGAAAAACACAATCAGATCTGCAATTTGCTTTGATTACTACAAAATGTACCATTGAAAATTAAACTATTGAAAATGAGAATACCAAAATACAAAACATAATAAATAGTGATACAATTGTAAGGTATCATAGGATTACAAATGTACTTGAGTTTCCAAAGCATGATCAAAATAGAAAAAGAGGTTAAGCAAATCACCTACTTGTACAATTAGGAAGCACTCTTATTTTCAATAGTATGTGCATTGTAGTAAAAGATTGTAATCTTCAATTAATGTTTACAAATGTTATCCTTTCATGTTTTTCACAAACATAAGAAGTCAAAGATATGTCATGTAGATTTTTTTTGACAACCTTCGTGGGCAAGTTCAACCTTGAAAACAATTACTAAACAATGAATGTGTTAATTTTTTGGCTTTTTCTTAGTTTTGACATTTTTTTTGTCTAAAGGTTGTTGGTGTGAAACACATTTTGGAGCCGATCGAAGTGTCTTATGTAAAAGATTTACAAATGAGAAATTTTACTCTTTAATTGATGTGCCTTGAAAATCTTGGCTATTAACTATGATCTGTATGAAACTATCTGAGTGGAGGAAAACAATTCCAAGGTAAATGAAAAGGGTTCCCTCCACACTTATAACGTGAAGAAAGGTGAGGCACAAAATCTCTAAGTTGGAAAAAATCAACGTCCTTTTCCTTTTTTTTGTAGATTGAGTAAAAAAACTTGAGAAAACAATAAGGAAACATTACTTAGGAATTATGTTTAAGAGGTTTGTATTAGATTAATTGGTTATAAATTTTTTTTCATGAATTATAACAATCAAAAGGCTTTGTGATTGTAGGTGTGGTGTTACAATTGAATTTCAAATTGCATTATGTGATAATTTTATTTTATTTTTAATGTTGTTTCATTCCCATTATGTGTTTAACAATGTTGTCAATAAAGCCATTATGACTACCAAAAAAATTGGATAGCTTTCAAAAGGAACAAGAAAGAAAATTTTTATTTTATTAAAAATATTAATGAAAGTTTGTAATCTTGCAAATTGTCAAATTGTGAACATTTTTATAAACATGAATTTTATAATTTTAAATGTATATTTTAATAATGAGCATTGAAAAAATGTAATTGAAAATTTGTTAAGTCAAAAACTTGGATACTTATAAGTTTTTCAATTGTTGCTACAAGATATTTGGGATGTTACTTCTTTTAAATGAAAAAGATTAAGTATTGCATGATGAAATTTTAACACTTTTATGAAATGAAATATATGGTTCCTTTGAAAATGAACTTGTCTAGATTAGGAATGGTTTTGAATTAAACCAACCTATTTAGTTTAGTTTAATTTTTAAAATAAAGTTTTTATACACATACATAATGTCAATAATTATAGTTTGAAATTATTTGAATTGGAATCATAGTTATGAATTCACTTTTGTGTATTCACATTTTGTAATTAAACTTTGATTCCCTTTTGTCAAGGCATGGAAAGTTTGGAAAAAATTTATGATTCCCACTACCACTAATGTGAAAGACCTTTTTTGAATTTTATCAAGGTTATAATTAAAATCATGGAAAGTTTGAACTTTTATAATACATTTTTGAAAAAAAACTTACACAATGCATTTGTTAAATTAATAGTGAAGATTTCTAGTTTAATTATTGTATATCATTCTTGCACATAGTTTCATCAAAATTACTTGATGTACTTATATTGAATATAATCTAGAAATGAACACGTTGATATATATGAATGAATATTTTGATATTGAAAATAATTAAAGATGCCTTACGTTTCAAATTATCTTACACATCTCCAATAAACATGGTTATTGGAGTGAATTTTTGCATTTTGATATCTTGATAGATCCATAATTTCAACTAGCCATAATTTTTTTCCCTTAAAATGATGTTGCATATGTATTATGTTATTTATTTTCTTTTTATTGTCCATAGTTTATGGATACTGATTTTGTTATTCATCACAATTTTTTTTTCTATTTTATTGGATGGTTTTGTTTTAAGATAGATGAATTGAATAGATTATTATTTAAACTAAAATAAGATGTGGAATTATATATATAAGACAATTAGTTATTTGGCGACACACAAATGCCATTCAAAAAACAAGGTTTTAAACATGTCAACCATTAACATTGATGTTATTTTAATGGCAAAGTTTTATGGTTGATGTGTGGGAAATCAAAAAAATGTGTGGGTTAATGGGTGGTTTGAGCAATTGTTTTTAGCATGTGGGAAATCAACAAAATGTGTGGGTTAATGGGTTGTTGAAATTACTATTTTTGACATGTGGAAAATCAACAAAATGTGTGGATTAATGGGTTGTTGAAATTACTATTTTTGACATGTGGAAAATCAACAAAATGTGTGGATTAATGGGTTGTTGAAATTACTATTTTTGACATGTGGGGAAGGCAACAAAGTGTGCAGGTTAATGAGTTATTTAGGTTTTTTTTTTGGCATGTGGGAAATCAACAAAAGGTTTAAATAAATTTTTGTCATATGTGTAGTGAACAAAAAATTTAAAGGGTTTATTGATTTAAAAGGGGTTTATGAAATTTTTCAACATGTTTGGGAGGTTTTAAAAAAAATCATCACCCAAAGTCTATCTCATTTTCATTTTCACAAATGGCTTTTCCAAGTTCCTCTTTTTCAAATGAAAGTTGGAATTCATCCTTGAATTTCAATGAAGAATTGTTTGATAAGATGAAGATGGAAAACAACATATGTTTTCATTTGATAATGGCTATTGTTAACTATTTTGATTTTTTCATTGCAAGTGAGTTGGATGAGGATGTTGGGAGCTCAATGGATTTTGATGTTGGTGTTCAAGACATGTTGTGTATGATGCAAGCAACTCCAACATTGTTTTAAATCTTGACCAACATTATATTTAAGGTGTTTAAGGAATTGGCATCGTTCGTGGTCTTCACAATCACAAGCAACACAAGATTTACAAATGAGGTGCACATTCTAGCTAGGTGTTTATCAAAGTGCAATGTGAAGCAACACCTTTTAGGGTTTATCCTATACATGAAACATGACAACACAATGATGTTTGATTCATTTATGTGGAATTAGGTCAAATTTAATGTATGTGACGATGCAATTTTCTTTGAAGCATGCATCAATGCTACATTGGCCAATGAAATCCACTAACCCATAGTTTAGGAAAGGACAACTTTAGCTAAATAGATTCCAAAGTTCTTAAGATGCATTGAATTTATTAATGACACCTTGGTCAAAATTTGAAAGCCCTATAACACCTATGCCCATAAAACTTAGTTCAATGTGAAGAAGAAGATGTATGCCATGAACAATATTGTGATTCTTGACCACCACAAGCTATTCATATATTTGGATCTTGTGTATCCTAACAACTTTGATGATGTGTCCATATTGTAGTAATCATAGCTATATAGGATTTCACACCAGTTTTTTGTTCATACTAATGATTATTATGAGTACCTACTTAATGACTCAAGTTATTTGGGGAGGACATGTTCAAAATGCCCAAGATTGAGAGGTTTGAAATAGCTCTTAATGCAAACATGCCTACAATGAATGCATATAACAAAATGCATGTTGATTATATAGTCTAGTTTGAGTGGGGAATAAAGGGGTTCAAGTGCAAATGGAAGTGTCAAATGAAAAGATTTGATGCAACAAAACCAAAATACATAATTTTTTTTTGAACAACAATTATCCTAATTAACTTCTTACACAAGAGATACATGGACTTCACACTTAAAGTCATTAGAAAATAGATGTTATACATAACTAATGATGGATAGGATGGAGATTTCACTATAAGTTTAAGATTGTTTTCACCTTCTCCTTAAACTTTACATATGTTATCACACCTAGATTCTTAGCCTTTTTCAAGTTATTAATATTTGTTTTGTTCATTTTCACCAAATTTAAATCATGTTTCATGACTAACATACTTTTCATTTCAATATAGGTAGACAACCACATAATTAAAAATTATTCTTGTTGTTTAGCATGAACCTTCATATGCCCTACCATGAAGGCAATGCTCTTGAACTATTGTTGCAAAATCTCAAATTTTGACATGGGTTTCTTTTAATGGGGTAAAGGCTAAACTAGGTCTTGTAAAATAAATAAGAGATGCATCACATGCATATAAAAAATATGAACTATGAAATGAGATGGGTGAGGTGTAACCATCAAATATATTTTTTGCATTTTCACCACGTTTTGTGAAGCATGCCATTTGTGGTTTTCAAACATGTAAGAACCTCTTCGTTTTGTAATGTTATTTTGTAATTTTTATCTTCATTTGATGTATTATTATGCAAATCTTTGAAAGTGTTTTGAAATCAATTTTTAATTGTGTCCTTAACAAGTTATGAATTCACATATGTCTTTTAGAAGGTGTTATAAATTGCCTTCCACATTATGTTAAAAATGAATTGGTTTTTTTTTATTATGCCTACAGATAGAAAAACGATGGTTATGTGTTATTGTCATGGTGATCAAATGCACCAACTCTACCATTTATTGTTGAACTTTCTACCTAACTATTGCTTCGATTTTTCTCTTGAATAACAACTTATATGTAAGATCATGGATTCACCTTCAATTTACAAGTGTGTTGTAGCCCCATCCAAAGATTGTTCCATTTCTATATTAAAAAATTAAACATCAATTAACCATTAACCACAATACCATTACCCTTACACCTTATTAATAGTTACAATCATTTAAAAGCTGAAAATACATCAATTGAACACACACCCTACCATAGAGATGTTGTCAGACCTACCCAATTTATTGTAGACCATAAATGGTCATAATCACATTATTTGCAAAACCAACTAGTTTTAAATGTTGATAACACATACTTACAAATACCATTAAAGCCTTATTAAAATACATAAAAGTTAAAACAAAGTCATAAGTGAATATTAAACCCTTATTAGTGCCATCACACCTTTTATCAAGTGCCTACAAATATCATCAAACTTATACAAATGCTGTCAAATTTTAAGAACTAGTTTCAAACCCCTACATATGCATTACAAAATTTTATAAATGTTAATAGAACTCTAAAAATGTTATTAAACCTTTACAAATGTAATCAAACATTTCTATCAAGTCTATAGAGGTGGAAAAGGTCAAACCATAATCACAAGTTACCATTGGACCCCTACAAGTGCAATCAATAGTTTTTTTCAGGTTTGCAATGGTGGAAAGGGTCAAACCATAATCACAAGTTCCCATTAGACCCTTACAAGTGCAATCAATAGCTTTTATTAGGCTTATAAAGGTGAAAAAAGGTCAAACCATAATAATAAGTTGTTATTAAACCCCTACAAGTGTAATCAACTCTTTGATCAAGTTTGCAAAAACACCAAGGGTCAAACCTTTATAAGTAATTGTCATCAGACATTTACAAGTGCCATCAAACCCTTAGGACTATCATTACCCCTACATAACCATTACAAATCCCCATAAGTGCAAACAAACTTATAAAAGTGCCAACATGCCTTTAGAAATGTGATTAGACATTTACAAGTGTAATCAAACCTTTACATCATCATTATAATCCCTTAGAAGTGCCATTAAAGGTCAAAAAATGCCATTAAACCAAATGTAAAACTATCTAGGGGTTTCTAATGCCAAGGTAAGTTCTTCATATGATTTGGTATCTAAATCATATTCAAAGAAGATGTCATTTGTGTGCAAGCAAACATTCAAGGATTCAAATTCAAAGTTTAGGTGTTTTTATAGAGAGTGCCTTGCAATGCAATGGATTGAAATATTATGAAAATATGATCTACATGACCAATCTACACAATTTCTAAGACATTCCATTCCATGGTCTCACCTATTACCTAAAACCATCTCATGCTTATGGGAAAGCATGGCAAAATGTGATCTATTATAAGGGCATCCAAGAAACCATGTAATATTAACTTGATCTTGGGTTGAAAAGTAAGGTTAGGGTTTTAAACAAATTATGTTTCAAATGTTGGTTGGATTGGAATGAGTTTAAAAGGATTATAACTTGGGACTGTGTTGACCATGTGGTAACTGTGGATTTCACAAATCACAAATCTTGCAACAACAAATTAAAATAATCCACATTACCAACAAAAAAAGCCCCCCAATGCTAAGTTCTTCAGTGAAATAATTGAAACAATCTTCGAATATTTTGTCATTTTCTCAATACACATTCATTGAAGAACCTTCAAGAACCTTCATGGGCCTTCAAAATTTCTATTGGAAATTGGAGGGCTTAGAGGTAGATTTAAAAACCCTAATCTTCACCTCAAAAGCTCCACTCTACTAGTCACTATTCATTCCATTTTGCCATTAGATTCCATTTTGTTACTTGTTACCATTTTGTAGCTCTAACTAGTCCATTCTACTATTCGCTCCTTCATTCCATTTTGTTAGTCATTTTTCATTCCATTCTGCCACTAACTTCCCTTTTGTCACTTGCTATCATTTTGTAATAATAATTGTTCCATTCTACCAATTGCTCCTCATTCCACCCTACCACTTTCCACTTTACCACTCCTTGTTAAAGTTTCAAGTTTTGTCTCCACACCTAGGCATTGATTGAAAATGGGCGTTGCACTCACTTGTGAACAAGTTTTGAAAGCTTTTAAATTCAACAACTCCTTTGCGCCTTTCTTGAGAGTTTTAAATGGTCTTCGGTAAAGTCTCATAAGCTTTCAATGTTTTGTTCTTGAGTTTTTGTAAAAAAAAAAACATTTCTCTTACCCTCACTTCCACAACTCCTTACACATGTTTTTTCATCAAACACATGAGTGTTGAAGCAAAATGAAAAGAACAAGAGTTTAGAACAAGAGTCAAACCTTTGCACAAGAGATAAAACTATCAAATTAGGGATGAAATTCGATTTCCACAAAAATCAATGAAAGAACCAATTTGGTCCCCTATATTTTTCATTTGGAAACTTTGAATCCCTTGTTTCACATTTCATCCCCAATCAAGCATGATTAGGGGGTTCTAGTGCTTAGTTGACTCGCAAACAGGTCACTTCCATTTTATTCCAAATGGGATGTAAAAAAATATAGGGCACAATTTATTGAAACAAAATTGTTATTTTTTACTTAAATGTCAATAACATTCCTATAACTCATTATGAGAATATACTTAAAATATACCTAAAAATGCTATTATTTCATATAAAATTTAAAAATACCCTTTTATTTCAAGTGTTTAAAAAATATATTATAAATGACCTCCCCATGAGTTTATTTTACTTTCTAGATAACTTTAATATCTTTTTGCTTTTGACTTTTTAGTTGGGAATAAAAAAAAATGATGTTAATTTTCTTATTTCAAAAATTGAAAAAAAATTCAAGTTGTTTTTATTTTGGCCATTTCTTGTTTTCAACATGTCATTAAAAATTTTAACAATGTTTTTCAAATCACAAGGATGAAAAAAAAATCAAGGCTCGTATGTGTTTTAAAAGATGTGCAACTTCATAATAATTCCCATTGTTATATCATCCAATGTCTTTTCCTTTTATAATGTGGTGTTGGTGATGTGACAAAACAATGCATAGACTCCAATCCATGTTTGATTTTTAAAATAATGTTTTTTTCAAAGTTTGTTTTCACACAATAAGGTTGTAGTTTTGAATAGGTTCTTTGTGTGTTCAATATTAAAGTTAAGAAGACTTATGGTATAAGACATTTATGGTTTTTGTTCCCACGAAGTTCATTTCCAAAATCAATGTTATATGTCAAATCATTTGATGCATAAAGTATGGGTCTAAGATTCCAAGAAATCACGTTAAGTTTTGTTGGAAATGTTTGCCAATAATTTGATGCAAAGAACATTTGTTTTGTAAGATTGTATCATATTTTCTATACTGGAAAACATTTAATGTAGGAACATAACAACCCTAAACAACATAAAAATCCATTGAAACACTTGGGTTTGCTAAATGAACATGATAAGATGGATTATATTGTTATTGATTAAGACACTAAAACAACTATATTAAACAATGATAGGGTCATTAAACTGAAAAAAACACATAGCGAAAAATATATGAAAGGAAAAAGTTTTTCTTGAAAAAGAAACTAACTCCACATATTAAAAATATGGATGCAATTTGGTGCAAGGTGTGGCTAAAGATAGTGATTTAAAAAGGTAATTTGGAAGTTTTTTTGTTAATTTTAATGACAATGGAATGCAAAATTCATTTGCAACCATTGATTCCACCACATGTATGCACTCCATTCTCCTCTACAACAAGATTATTTTGTTTCTTCATATATCAACCATGGGATTCACTATTCAATAAAATTATAATTGTTAGTGATTTCTTCCCAATTTAGACTTTAGATGGATAGGAACATTCCAAAAAAATGTTCAAGAACAAAAGGCTTGCAACAAGGGAAACTTACAATGACATGTGATTTACAAAACTTTGTGTTAATTCACATGCATCATGACTATGCTCTTATCTTGCTTTGAATCCTACCCAAAATTGATAATCATTAAGGTGATTAGTCATGAATGGTGCTTTGAAAACTATATTTGATGAAGGTTTTTGAGTGTTAAAAGATAATTAATTTGTATTGTGATAGGTTTGCATATCTTTAGTTATAGTTTTTTGAAGTTTTGAAGTAGTCATAAGTCAAATTTTTTTAACAAACAACATATAATAGATAGTAAATGAAGTTTCCTCCTAGGTGATCATCTTACTTATAATTTTGTTGTTTTAGCAAAAGATAAAGGTCTATCAACAATCACTTACCTTATAAACTTGAATTTGAAAAGTGAAATAAAACTCAAATGCAACAAAACAAAATAATATCTTTATTGTTTTATCTTATTTATCATGTGTAGTGTAAGAACATTGAAAATGTCACTAAAACCCATCATAATTGTGTTATATATTGAATTTTTTAACTTAAATGACCAAAGATAAATTAGTTTTTATTATTGTACATTGAACTTCAACTTGTTTTAATAAGTTTTCAACCTACTTGTTTGGTATACAAGTAATTTTGTAATGTGAATTATTATAAAATACATGTTAAGCAAGGAGGAAATAGGTTTCAACAAGGGTCAAAATAAGATAAAATAGGATAGTTTGTCATCCCTATTCATCTAGGAAAAAATTAAAAAGTTAATTTTGTATTTTAGATCTTTTAACAATGTTATAAAATTTGGGATTTAAATTTACCATATTAAATAAACCATATTATATGGTCATCCTCATCTATTTTATTATTTTAGTTATTTTATTTATTCATCATAATTTTATTAATTTGGCTAATATATAGTTATTTTATTTTGAAATCAAATAATTCAAATGGTGTGTTATCAATGTGCAAATCATCATGCATGTTGATACATGTTTCTAGAACTTGAATATTTCAATTTATGACAATGTTAAGCTCTTGAAAAAAAACATTATGTTATGTTTAAAGCACTTGTAATTTATATTATTATTATGGATGTAAAATGTATTTTATGATTAGAACATGATTAACATTGTCGCAACCTTAGCCTTCGGCTTATGACCAAGGCAAGGGCTTACAAGAGGGCGAAACAAGAGAGAGACCCAGGAGGCACATCTTATACTCTCGGGAATGCTGGAGAGTGTGAGAGAATGAACCTTCACACTTCCAAGGCAACTCCCATTTGAGGAATTGGAGTCCTGAAGGACTCCTGAATTTTCAGGGAGTGATTGCAGGGGTCAAAACCCATTGATTTAAAGAGTTATTTATATCATTGAAAAGCTATTGAAATGTAGATTTTAAAATGGGCTTGCATGATCCATTTGGACATCTGAAACACAAGTTATGGCCAAAAGAAAGGCCGGGAGTCAAATTGGCAATTTGATTCCCGACCATTAAAAGTCGGGAATCAGCCCGATTTCCTTGCGTGAAGGTGGCGTGCGACATATTGTTAAGAAGATTTCAATAAGGGCTACAACTTTGTTTTAGACCTCATCTCAATCAGAGGTCTGCACACAAAATTATATGGCCCCAAAGTCATAGGAGTCCCAACTTTGGGAATTTCGGGATTCCCGAGACAAAATGCCATTTGGATGTGGGCCTCGTGGAGAGGCACTGAATATATACTATAAAGGGGAAGGTGGTGGTTTCCCCCAAGTGCGGGTTGTGGTGAATCTTACGAATCTGGGTTTGTCCGTGGCTTGTCCTATCACCAAAAGTGCTCAAACTATGCACTAACCAACTTGTTGCTTGGTTTGTGCAAGTCCAAGTGAGTGATTGAAGTGCTTGTCAATCTTCCTAGTCCCATCCTGAAGCTCCAACACGCCCTTCACCCCCCCTCACCCCCCAATTGCTAAGAGCCAGGGGGTGTGGACTAATCTCCTATTCTTCCGATGTTTTCATCTTAAACTCACATTTGAGATTATTGAGGAGGTTGGGAGCGCATCAAACATGCTTTAAACAAATAATAAATGCACTTTATGCTTGGATTTCATAAATTGTCCCCATGAATGTGGAAAATGTTGTTTTCCTAGGCGAACATTAAATGTTATTATTGTGACCTATATGTGTCAAAAAACTATTTTGGGAAGGGGGGGGGGGGGGGTTTGGGTTTTGGTTTTTTTTTTCCCCCCCCCTTTTTTTTTTTAATTTTTTTTTTTTAAAATTTTTTATAACCCCTTTTTTTTTTTTTTTATTTTTTTTATTTTTTT